>OCVV012841291.1_pt1 | contig 28833 bp, 47 predicted proteins | sample 1539721 | NCBI WGS metagenome assembly OCVV01 (sample SAMN02144230, study PRJEB22623) | gut metagenome | biome: sheep rumen | host: Ovis aries | place: New Zealand | reverse complement strand
TCCGGCAATTACCGTGTCCGCGTGATCATCGGCCATGATGAAAACGGCAAGCCGATCCGGAAGTCATTCACCCATGCAGACAAAACCAAACTGCGGCGAATAGCTGCCGAATACGCTGACGAGCATCGAAATGTCACCACCAGGCAGACGGTCGGAAGTGCAATGACCGCGTTCTTAGACGCAAAAGAACCCGTTTTAAGCCCTTCTACGCTTCGAGCCTATACTTCTTTGGCTAAGACGCTCAGGAGCGAACACGGGCGATTCTGTGCGCTCTCAGTGGCATCCGTGGGGCAAAAAGAATTGCAAACGCTTATCAACGCCAGAGTGAAAGCTGGCAACTCTCCGAAAACCGTCAGCAATTACCACGGCTTCCTGTCTGCGGTGTTCAAATATGCCGGGTTTAATCTTCCACCGGTCACGCTTCCGCAGCAGGTAAAGCCAAACATCACGATTCCGGAAGAAGCAGCGGTAAAACGGTTCATGGAGAACGCAAAAGCCAGGAATCTGGACGTTGCGCTCACGCTTGCCCTGTTCGGAATGCGTAGATCCGAAATATGCGCTCTCACTCTGGACGATCTTGACGGCGAATGGCTGCACGTTTGCAAGGCTCTTGTATATGGCCCGGACAACAAACTGCATATAAAATACACGAAAAACACCACGTCTGACAGATATGTCAGGATCCCAACGGAAACGGCAGACCGGATCAGAGAGTTGGGATATATCACCGACCGCACACCGGAAGGAATATCAAAGGCGTTCAACCGTCTCCTTATCCGGAGCGGTGTGCCACATCAGCGGCTGCATGATCTCCGGCATTTCTTCGTGTCGTACTGTCATAACATTCTTCATATGTCGGATATGCAGATCCAGAATATAACCGGCCACAAAAACGAAAAAGTTTTACGCAGTAATTATATGCACTCGATGAATGATAATGAGATTGCAGAAATGGTGTCTGATTCCATGCTGGATCTCATCGGCTGACGTGTCCATTTTCGTGTCCATTTTTGTCTGTCGTGTCCATTTTGTGTCCATTTTAAAGTCCAAAATAGCCGTCTAACCGTTCGGAATTCTGAACCCTTTAAAGTCCTGAAAACCGCATAAAATCAACAAAAAATGGGGAAGCGCTGTATTTTCAACGCTTCCCCGTTTTATGGAGACGGTGGGAGTCGAACCCATTGACATACTCACAAAAGCCCTTATTTTATTGGGTTTTTTCTTGTCCGTGTCCATATTTGTGTCCATATACACGCAAAAAAAGCGGCGCCCAGGTATGATAATTACACCCAAACGCCGCCCCACAGGAGGATAACCGCCACGATACGGACGCCTCCGTACCGCCGATTATTCGAACCATATTCTAATTGCTTCCAGGCGTTTCGCCGCGCCTGTCGTGCCGCATTCCATACCTTCGCCTACGATGGCCGTGTCGCCGTAGGTCTGTACGTGGCCCTGGAGATGCAGTGCCTTCCCAGTGTTGTTTTTAATGCAGCGGATCTTGACTGCTTCGAGCCGCCTGGACTGGCCCGTGGTCCCGAGCATGATTCTGTTGCCATGTAGCAGTCGGACCGGCTCCTTCCATCCTTCCGTCTGGAGATGCACCTGGACTTCTAACTCGACACCTTCCGGCGGATCTATCCAAATCGCCTCGAGTCGTTTGGCTTTGCCTTTAGTCCCGGCCCACTGGCCATCACGGACAGCCGGAAGATCTCCGAACGTCTGGCAGTGTGCATGGTAATACAGTCCGCACATATTGACCGGACTGGACGGCTCATTCTGCGGAGCTGGTGCAACGTCGGACAGAATCCGCGCCACATCGGTCCGGACATCGTCCATCGTCTTACCGAATTTATTGAACCAGTTGTACACATCGTAGTGCCCTGTGCCTACGCCCAGGTTGTACGCATCGTAGTGGCACAGGATCGTCGGGACTTTCCGTCCGTTCAGCCATATGCTGCCGAGTGGATCAATATCGTACAGCTTACACAGGTAAGCGGTCAGCTCCACGCCCTCTCTGTAGCACTTCTGAAAGTACACGGAATCTGTCAGCCCGTCCTCGCACATTTCAAACTGAATGTGTGTATTGTTCGCTGCTCCACCGCATCCCCACGGGGCATAACTCCACGGGAGCGTCTGGACTGCCATAACCTCACCATTTGCAGCCTTGCCGATCCAGGCGTTTACACCTGCCGAAACGTATTGATGATTCCAGTCGGATCCATAACCGTTCCGGCCAATCTTCTGCAACAGCTCCGCGCGGTTCGGATCGTTGTCATCCGGCTGCACGTATCGCCACAGGTTCGGATTATTCGCCCCGGTACAATGCCACAGCACTCCCTTCGGTTGGAACAGGTACGTGCCTTTATAACAGGTGGACTGCTTCATCATACAGACAAGTGGTCTGTTCTGGTCATTGTATTTCATTTATGCCACGTCCTTTCTGTACTGTGCCGTGCTGATCCCGATGATTGCACCCACGCACGCACACGCCGCCGCACTGATCGTGGTGACGGTTTCGGCATAGCCCCAACCGAATGTCTTATCCAGTACGACATAAAAAGTGGTCAGGGCAGGAACTACCACCATGACCAACCATTTCAGAATTTCATATACTTTGTCATTAAGCTTCATTCTATTCCTCCTTATTGAACCATTCCGGGCGAGCCGTTCCGCTCTGCTCAAGCCATGTGTTAAATATAGATGTTGCAAACCAATCTCCATGCAAGACCCCGAAATACCTCTGCCCGAGCGTCATGATCCCCTCAATGTTAGTCGGAAAGTCTGATATCATCAGCAGGAGCTGTGTTCGGAGTGCGTCCTTCTCTGCCTTTTTGGTTTCCTCGCAAAGCTTGTCAACTTTCCCCTCAAGTGCCGTGAGTCTGCCCTTTCGGTTGCTGAGTGCATTGATGATTGCCGTGGCGATCACGTTCAAAAGACCGCACCCGACCACCGCCAGAATGATGTCGTGCATTGGATTGCTCCTTTCATAAAAAAGGACACCCCCGAAGGGATGCCCCGACTAATTAAATGCGGTTAGTAGATTAAATTGTCATTCTAAATGGTATTCGATGACACCAAATCCTTTTGTCGTAGATGCGCTGGCTCTTTGTTGTATGGCTCCGCTTGGTGTGACGCGTATTGTTCCCGCTGAAACAAACTTACTGTTTTGTCATCAGAGGAAGGTTACTGCTTGTATATCTCAAAGATGACCAGTAAGGTAGCAGTCTCACCAGAAACAAAGCCGTTCCCTTTTGCACGGATAGTATTTCCAGAAGCTTCAAGATATGCTCCGGAAAATTTGACACCCGTTGCATTATTGGCGAACACGTTGCGTATTCCTATCAACCTGTATCCGAAACCAGTTGGCACAGTTGGGTTGACATATGTTCCGACCAATTGCTCGCTCGTATAGTATGAAAAGGACACCCACTGTGTAACGATATATGATTTACTGTTTAATCCACTAATATCACGCTCGTGTTCGGCTATTGCACCCGATAATGTCTGTGCCGTTGTGGTCAGTGCTGTGTTGCCTATTGCCCCAGTCAGTGTGCTTGCTACATTGGAAAACGATGACGAGCCAAGCAGGTTCCAGATATACCGCACATTTTTTATCATGGTAGATATTCGATTAAATAACTCCTTGATTGTCAGACCGCTTGTCAGCACGCTTACTGCTGTCCATGTTGTCGGGCTTTCGGCATCACCACTCGTAAACGCCACTGTGTTATCAGTCAAATCAGCATCAGCAACTGCACTCGCTGCAGCATTATCAATTTCTGCTTTAAAATCTGCCTTGTACGTATCCGTGCCATCGTCGAACGCTACATACGCCGGATTAGTCAGTGTCTTTTCGTTCAGATCGTGTATCTGCATTCTGCTTTTCCTCCCCCCTCTGCGCATACTGTTCTGACATCAACGCCAAGTGAGCCTGTCGTTCGTCTGCAAGTATTTCCGCTAAAATCAAATCAATTACAATGCCGGGCAAATCATATTTTATACCGATTGTTTTGACCGCATGTGTAAGTTCGTTTTTTGCCTGTAGAACGCTTATGTTAAATGGTTGCATTTTCCCTCCTTACGATAAAGGCAAAGTACACTGCACTAAGATTCCGTGTTTAAATGTCATTTGACAGTCTCTTCGGTAGCTTGTAATCGTTCCAGTGCTCGATAGCGCTGTCGGCAAAATAAATTTCGTTGTGCTCGCGGTGACGCCGTTATAATCAGTTGAATCCATTTTCCAAACGGGATCATCAATTCTGCAATCTACTATCTCACACTCCATTATTTCAGACCCGTAGAGATTATAGCCAGAAGTAATAACAAAATCCCTGTTGGCGTATATTGCATCATCTACGATGACACCGCCCGATGATATTATCCCGCCATCTCGGACATATACAAGCACTGGGTCATAAACTGTATTTGCCGCATTTTTGCTTGCATACCAGCCTATCCCGTCTACGTCATAGGCAATGTCCATTTCTAGGCCATAAGACCCTTCGGTTTGATACGACCTCGTTCCTATGCTTCCTATCATGCTATTATTAGACAAATTGCCCGTATAGTATTTTGTATACCCGGATTCGATAGATGATGTACGCTCTCCATCAGAAGTTCGGATTATGCCCCCGTTTATTTCAATGCCAGTATTATTCCATCTCCCGATTACATTCCCGGACGCATCATATACGACAATCGCGCCGTTGCCGTTATTGACACCACCAAGTACCAGTGTGCCGCCGTGAATCCGTGCGGCGCTCATCGTTCCGGCTACAATAAAATCTGCGTTGAATCGGCTGTCCAGCGTCCAGGCTGACGTATAGGGCCCCTGTATCCCGTTTGAGCTGAAGCCGATGCCATTGACGTTGATCCGAAGAACGTGCACGGCGGTTGACACATCGTCCGTGTCCATAACAAGCATGTCTGTCGGATGCTCATTAGCATCATACAGAAATACGATATGCCCGCCCATACCACCTGTTATCAACTCGGTGGCGTGTGCTATGGCGTTTTCCATATCCGTATACGTCGTCAAGTCTTTTATCTTGCCGTCAATCCGTTCGTCTGTATTCGCCATAAGGACATCTGCAAAACTGGTTTTTGCATCGCCCAGTTCCATTTCGCTGTACCGCTCTGCGAGCACATCCCACACAACCCGTATAACTTTTGCGGTAGCATCGACGCCTAATTCTGCGTACTGGACAGTGACGGTATCACATAAACTCACACGCTCAAGTGGAGCAATATTCTTATATTCCTCCGTCTGCCATAAAGCAATAAAATCAATATTTATATTGACTTTCGGAATCCACGGCGCATTGTTATTGAGAATCGTCTGCGCCCGTGCCTCAAGCTGTGCGACTGTAGGTGCTTCAGAAAATTCCCCAGACAAGTCCATCGGTACAACCTGCCGTATAGACGCGCGGAAAGTGATCGTTTCGCCGTTTTCGTCTTGAATCGGCAAACTTCCTTCATCTGTCCATATTTCTTCCCGCGTAATCCCCCCGTTCCCTTGCACGATACCGCCATAGACTATAGTATCCTCTGCGTTAGACCAGTATGGGATTACGGCATTATACAGACTTCCCGCATCGGTATCGGCTGTTATATCTGTCAGGTTTTTACCATATCGGATAGTAACTCCATTGTTATTTCCACGATGCTGATATAGTTTAATCGTCTTGTTGTCAAACTCATATTCACCACCGCCAAAAGCATCAAGGATAGAACCAGATGTGCCACCTAGAAGTGCACGAACAGATGCCGGAGCGGTTACTTTAAATGTCCCTGCAGAAGTCTTGTCCGTCCAGAATGTAAATGAATTATCCGTCATGGCGTGGTCATGGAAGCCGTCAAAAGCTGTGCCGATATTGTTCGCCTCATACGGTCCGACAATAACATTGTTTAATTCATAGGAAATATGATGTGCATTGACGGTCACAACGCCGCTGATCGGGCGTGAAATTCGATAGATGATAAACGGCTGCAAATCTTTCCGTTCATCATGTGAAACAACCACAATACGCCCGGCCGTAATGTCTTCATAACGCACACCCGTAATCGGATATGTGAATTCAAGTTCATATATGCCGTTGCGTTGTTCCGTAACAAGAGCTGAAATACAGTCAGAAAGCGCACCAATTCCCTGCGTGTTATAATTTGTTGCACTTCCATCAAATAAAATAGGTTTCATATCCTGTACCACCTAGGCGTGATCTGCACACTTTCAATACCGGTTCCAAAAGTGACCCCGTTTAACCCCGGCTGTAGTTCTGGGAATTTTCGATTAGAAAACGTGACAGCGGCATTTGCATTTTGATTTCCGCAGTAACAGTTTTGTATTTCTGAATCAATATCTACATAATCGTAACCGGATGCGATTGTGATTGTCTCGTCTCCGATGCCTACTGTCCCCGCTCCAGTCACACGGATCAGCGGTTTCGACGGGAATAATGTCGGGTTATTAACTGTATAGTCAATATTTATTCTTATTGCAGGTTTAAAAATCACTTCATATGCAAGTCTTACCCCAGGGCCTATCAAAATATAGCAATCATATGTTGCGCCATCTACATGGGTAAACGTAATACCGCTTCCCTCATCACTGCGCACCGTATACCCTGAGCCAATATATTGTCGTAAAACAATCTTTAGACTTGAGTTTCGACCTCCTGTTAATTTATAAGTTGCCCCCGGTAATAATGGCAGAGAATCATTTTGTACTAGAAAAAAAGTGTTGTTAACGCCTGGATCTGCTTGCCCCGATGCCGCAACAGTTCCGTCTCCAATTTCTCGCCATTGTATACTTCCCCCAGTTGTTGACCCATTATAACTGTCTGGCAATAAATTTTCCGTGGGATACGTCACAGGCTCTTCCCCTGACAGCAAAAACCGGCGCGGATCACAGGTAAATACAATGTCAAAATTTCCCGCATCATTCTGCTTTCTGGCCTTAACAATTATCTGATTGCCAAAGTACGCCCGCCGATACTCATCCGGGTGATAACTGTCGATCAACCTCTGATACCCATTTGCCGAAAGCAGCGCACTCCGAAAAGCAGCGAGTTTCTCAGTGAATCCATCGCCAGCAATAAATGCCGGATATGTGAGTTCAATATTTTCAAATTTTCCCTCGTCTATCAGCAAATCACCGTTTCTGCCCGGCACGGATACCGCATTATATACCCGTGCCGGGGCATTGTGCGTTCCTTCTCCACTGATATACACGCCGAAGTCTCGGCTGTCATATTCGCCGAATATAAAATAATTACGCATAAGCTGCAGCCCTCTGTCTCTGCACAAATGCCAGACGTTCCGACACCCTGTCGGCAAGCTGGTTGACGTTCATTCCTTCACTGGCATACACGTTGATCGTGATATCACCTGACGATGCTTCCGCAATATCTCGCATCAGCTGATCCCTGCCGTATACAATTTCACCAGAGCCGCCGCCATCACCGAAACCTCTGCCGCCGACCACTGTCGGGTCTGTGAATAAATACGGGGTATCATACGCCTTTTTATACCAAGATACAGATATCCTCGGTATGCTTATGACACCACCAAGATCAATCCATGACCACGAAAAGTGCGGCAGCTTGATATGCGGAAGGCTCCACTGGAAATTGAACAGCCCTTTCAGCCATTCGACTATCGGGGAAATAAAACTCCTGATTGCTTCAAACTTACTGGAAAACCACTGATATATTGCCGATAATTTCCCGCCTGTGATTTGGTCAAGGAAATTCAGCGCACCAGACCAAATATTCTGGACGATCTGTGCGTAAGTCCTCACCACACCCTGTATGCCACCGCCGTTCTGGTCAATGGCATTCCGTATGGCACTCCATGCGTTCTGCGTATTCTGCCTGACGTTTTCCCACGCCCCCGTGATGGTATTCTTTATAGCTTCAAACCGTCCCGTCACTGCGGTTTTTACACTATCAGCAAAACCCACAACCTTTTCCTTGATGTTTCGCCACGCTTCTACAACCTTCTCCTTTAACTCCTTAGCCCATGCACAGATTTCATCCCAGTTCTGGTAGAGCGCTACACCGGCCGCCACAGCCGCAGCGATGGCGACCACAACCAGACCGATCGGAGACATAAGAGCGCCTATGGCCGTTACAAGTGTGCCTATGATAGTGATAATAGGTCCTATGGCAGCGGCAATCAGTCCGATCTTAACGATCATCTCCTGTGTTTCTGGAGAAAGAGAGTCCCATTTCTCCTTTAATTTTGCCAGTACATCACGGATCTTCTGCAGCATAGGCTGTAAAACTGTCATCAATGTGTTGCCTACCTGTGCACCAACGATCTTCAGCTGATTCAGTGCCAGCTTGAATTCATCGATCGGATCGAGTGTTGCTGCGAAGGTATCTTCTACGCTGCCTCCAGCATCCGAGATGGCAGTACCCATAGCCTGGAAGTCCAGTGTTCCGGCTTTCACAGCCGCATAGATCTGGTCACCGGACTTTCCGAAAAGCTCATAGGCTGCTGTTAGGCCATCCATGCTGTCGGTGCCGTTCAGAATCCGCGCCTGCAGTTCTGCAAGTGCCTGATTCAGCGGTTTCCCTTCCGCAGTAGCATTCTTCAGAGCCTTCCTCATGCCGTTCAGGACGGTCTCGGAGTTGGTTCCAGACTTTTCAAGCTGGCCCATAAAGAATGTAGCCTGGTCGATATTCAGTCCCATCTCCTGGAAAGCTGTAGCATTGGAGACAATACCTTCTGCCAACTTATCCACGGAAACACCGGTCTCCTGGCCGGTTTTATTCAGCCGATCAAGATAGGCACCGGCATGATCTGCCCCAAGTCCATAAGCCTCCAGTGCCTTCTGTGTCTTATCGATGGAGTTACTGACATCTGTATTATTCAGGTCAGCAAACTTGATAAACCGGCTGGATAGATCCTGCAGTTTTTCTCCCGTCACGCCAAACCGGGTATTCACCTCACCCACTGCACTGCCGGCCGTCTTAAAGTCTGTCGGAATGGTTGTGGCCAGCTCATTGATGATGTCAATCATCTCTTCAGCAGCTTCCCCTGTGGCGCCGGTCTTCTTGATCATCTCGTCGTAGCCGTCATCTACGTTTTTAAACGCAGCAACGGCAGCCCCACCGACAGCCGCAAGCGGTACAGTGACCTTCTGTGTGATGGTTTCACCGACCTCGGTGATCTTTTTTCCGACATTTTTGATCTGTTCACCGACAGCGAAAAACGCCTGCAGCCCGGCAGGACCGATGGAAGATAATTCGCTCTTGAAACTTCCAAGTGCGTTCTCATCTTCAGCAATCTGCCGCTCAAGTGCCTGTTGCTGTGCGAGGATTTCGGGTGTCTGATCGGCAGATTTTAACTGTTTGAGGGCTTCTTTTTCGGTGTCGAGTTTCTTTTTTGTGCCCTCGATAGCCGTTTTTAGCAAGTCCTGTTTCTGCCTCAAGAGGTCGGTGTTCGTCGGGTCAAGCTTCAGGAGCTTGTTCACATCACGCAGGTTTGTCTGCGTAGTCCGTAAATCTTTATTGACCCCTGACAACGCAGACTGCAGCTTCGTGGTATTGCCCTCAATTTCAATTGTGATTCCTTTGATCCTGTTCGTAGCCATAGTTAAAACCTGTTAAAATCTTCCTGCGTGGCGATGTAGTTGTATTCTTCGCTATCATTCCCACGTTCAATGAGCATATCTGTCACCATGCCCTCATCCAGATAGTGCAGATCTGACGGTCTCAACCCCAACTCAAGGCATCGCAACATAAATAACCCCGTTGTGTATTGGCGATCCGTCACTCGCCCTGATCTTTTGGGGATGATGTTCCCTCTTTCTGTCGCTGATACAGGTCCGCAATTTCATCGGACACCATCATAAGATCCAGCGGGTCAAATTCGGCAAGCCACGCAAGGAAGTCTGTCATGGTCAGTTTCATAAGTTCGCCCGGGTCTTTTACTTCTGCCTGCTTTGCAAAAATAAAACCGAGCTTTTCTCCAATCTGTTCGTCAAGCTGGTCCGTCCCCATCGCCTGAAACTTTTTCAGCAGATCTTCGTGAAATACCTGTTTATAGATGTAAGAGGATGCCGCATTAGCAAGCATCCCCACATCTTTATCACCTATATGAATTGTAGCGTACATGGTTTCCTCCTTTTTTTGCGATTAGGTCGTCGCTGTCGGAGCAGTCGGCATATATACAGCCGTTGTCCATCCGCTGTACGTTGTGGCATCCGTGTCCGCATTAGCTTCAGCTTTCACGATGTCAGCATCAAGTGAAGCATTGTAGATGCTGGTAGCCGTGATCGTCAGCGTCTCGGTCTGTGGCGTAATGTTCTCGCCCTTTGTCTCTCCGGCTACTGTCGGACGGGTGCAGGTGCAGTTGTACATGACGTGCTTAGTGGCTTTCTCATCGCCCTCAAACTGGAACAGCAGGGCAAAGTGAATAGCTTCCGCATTCATATCCTCGACCAGAACGTTTTTCGCGTCCGTGATCATGCCAAGAACGTCAGTCTTGAACGAATCCGGGACGCGGGCCAATTCAAAGTCACCCTCATAGCCGGTGTTGCCGTTGCCTACCCAGTAGACGATATTATCAGCATAGAACGGATCGTTTTCGCCCTGCGCTTCAAGGCTCAGAGACACCGCGCCCGGAAGAGCCACCGGAGTGTCGTATGTGGCTGAACCATTGGCTGCGATCGTTGCCACGGCATAATAGCAGTTCTTAATGCCATATTTGATTTTATTTGCCATTTATACCTCCTCGGATGTAATAACAACATCCATCTCGTACACGACTTCAAGCATCCGCTCCGACTCGATCCATTCCTCGTCACGCGTCCAGACCATCCCATGGGATGAAAGGACACGTTCCACGGTCGCTTCCAGTGCAAAATCCTTGTTGTCTGTGTACAGCTCGATTATTAAGTGCTCAATTTTCTGGTAGTTGGAATCGTCCGCTTTGAAATCATTGTCCCCGGAATAAAAGAAACAGACGAACGGTGTCGCCTGTTCCGTGTTATCCGAGAACTGATAATATGCGGATGGTATTCCGATCTCTGCGACCATTGCCGCGACTTCTTGCGTGGTCATATTCCCGACTCCAGTTCCTGTGTGAATGCTTTTTCCAGTTCATCTTCTACCGGCTGAATGTGTATTTTACCGGGCACCCTTCCGCCGCCACGTTTTGCATGGCCATGCTCCAGCAAGTGAGGCAAGCCAGGAACCTTTGCATTATGCAGTATTGCTTTTGCACCTGTGCGCGTTTCCTCGATTTTTGAAGACCATCCGGATTTATACTTGCCTGTACCGCCAAAAACACTCGAATTGGATTTTAGAGCCTGTACACCCTTGTTACCAATTTTTTTCACCGTTTCCTTTGTCAGGTTTTGTATATCGCCTTCATAATCCTCAAGTATCTGCTGGATATCTGCGGCGAGTGTATCGACAGTGGACTTAGCCATTTGTCCCGCCTTTCCGTTCAACATAAAGCTCCAGACGATCCGTCCGGGCGTGGTATGTACGATACACACCATACATCTTCCCTTTGTAGCGTACTGTACGTTCTCCGTCATAATCCCCGAAGAACATCGAGAACGAATATTCCGGATTTAGACCGTTCCGACCAGCATCGAAAAACTCTGCTCGCGTGATGGAGTTGACTTGACAAAACACTTCCCGCTCGGCTGTCTGTTTTCTCCAGACTCCGTTCGCATCCTGCGTCTGCGTCTCTTTTATCAGTGTGATAACGTCCGACCTGTCCACAGGATCACCCCCATTCCGTATAATCGGAACTCATAGAGAGCTGAGCCTTTTGTTCGTCATATGACGCCTTAAGGCGATCATAATCATCAGGCTCACCGAAATTCAGCCGGCAGTATGTAATTACCGCCCTCTGTATCAACGGCTTAATGCAAGCACCATCATTCAGCAGTTCCGGGCGAACATCAGCGATCCCGATATCCGCAAACCCAGCAAGAATTAAGTCATGCAGTTCCTCATCGTATGCCGTGGTCGTGACACGACACGCCACCTTCACTTTGTCAAGTAGATCCATGTCACGCCCTCCTTACTTCGCCGATATCGGCTTTCCATCGCTCATGATCTTCCGGATATATAGTTATATGCCCGACATGACCAATACGCACAGACGGGTCTGCATACATTTTGTATCCCAGATTTGTGACACGCTTGCAGAATGCCAAGTCCTCCCCGTAACTCATCATCGGGAGGAAACACGTGCCGTTGTGTACCTGCACATCTTTCAGAATCTGGACATCTACAAGAACGCACCCAAATCCGCACCCGGCGATCTCGAACACCCCTGACGGGTATTCTTCAAAGCGTTCCAGATGATTCAATTCCAGATTTTTGAACAGGCAGGAGTGATACCCTTTTCTCCGTGCATGATATATCCCACATATGAACTGTTTCCCGGAAAACATCAGGCTTTCCAGTACATCATCCGTGAAAACCATGTCCGCATCGAACCATAACACATGCGTATAGCCCTCATTTATCGCCTTACAGGCGATTTTATCCCGTGCGGCATATACGAGTGTGCCTGTCTCGATTTGAACGTCAAAATCGACGTTTTCATCCTTTAGACGCATGATCAATGCGGTCAGGCTTTTCACAAACTCAGCATGAACATAATCGAGCGATGGAATACCGATCAGCAACTTCATTTTTTCTTTGTTCCTCTCTTTGGCTTTTCCTCAGCCGCTTCCCCTGCTTTTACCGACACAAGAAAATTAAACTCTTCCGGGGAAACCTCAACGATCTCCCCGGCTTTGTGTTTGATTCTTGCATCTTTTAATAACCGCACCCTCATCAGGTTGTCGCCGCCGCAGGTTTGGCAAGGTTAACAAGTCTGCCCGGCTTTGTGATCGCATGAGCGGCATACTGACGTCCGACCACTTTGACCATATCGGCTTCTGCATTGGTCAGATCATCGTATTTGATGACCATGCCATCTCCCTCCGGGAAGTTGACCTGTATCGCACTCAGATCTCCAACGATGGCATATACAGCACCAGTAGACGCCGTAGAGTATGCCGGGAGCGCACTGCAGTAAACCCTCGGAAGACCTGCGAACGGGTCAACGCCGAAGTTTCCTGCAGCATATGCGCTGATGAACTCGACTTCCGTCAGGCGGTTCATCACGACACAGACGTTCGTTGCTTCTTCAGACAGGTTCGCCGCCGCTGTCGGGATCGTGGTCACAGCAGGAGCGGCAGTCACTTTCGGAACGCCGATAGCCGTTGCGCCGTTCGTTGTCCCTGCGCCGGTAACATCAGCAACGCACAGGGATGCAAGTTTCTTTGCTACCTGATAAGTGATCTCATCATAGATGTACCGCAGGAACTCTTCGCCGCCCATAGCCACAGCTTCATCAGAGATCGTGATCCACTTTTTGATGTTTTTCGGGATCATGGTCACAACACCGAGTGTCAGAGCTTCCTCTGTCGGCGCGGTCGTTCCTTCAGCGTGTTCATATGCCCCATCCGCAGACAGTTCGAAGTACGCTTTGAAGTTCCCCCGGAACTCTGTGCGGTTTACACGGCTCAGGATTTCGTTCCGCTCCCATGCTGTACGCACAACGCTGTCAACAATGATCGGCACGGGGACAACGCCGTTCGTAGCATTCTCACTCAGCAGCGCACGGCATTCGGAATCATCATCATGGATGATATAGTTCTTGTATGCTTCGGCATACTCTTTTGATCCTCTGATCTCTTCAAGCGTCGGCATCTCTCTCTTCTCCTCTTCAAATTTCTTCACAACAACCCCTGCCCCGTCGGCAACACTCTTGCGGATCTCCTCTCGCTTTGCAGCAGCGGATTTTCTTGCCTCCAGTTCGGCCTTGATGCCGCGCACTTCTGCCTCCAGGGCATCCAGATCAGCACCCTCTTTTTCAAGTTCTGTAGGGATAGCAGCCATTCTGGCTTCCAGTTCCTCAATAGTCATTTTTGTGAAATCCATTTTTAGACCTCCATAAGTATTCTGATTTTCTGTTTCTTTGCTTCGCGCTTCTGGACCTCCTCCATGATCTCAGCGATAACTCCCTCGCTGAAATTCCGCGCAGATATAGAAGTAGCGTCGTTCGACGGAAGCGATACGGCGCTGACATCGTACAACTTTGATATTTTCAAAATGGTCCGCAGTACAGTCGTTGTCGTGTTCCCGGTCTCGTTGTCCCTCTCGACTGTTTCCTCACGCTTGTCTTCGCCGACGCGGAACCCCATCGACATTTTTGTCGTATATCCGCCCTTGATTTCCTCATAGAGCTGCCGACCAATCTCAGTGCCGCCCAACTCGCTCCGAATGTGCAGCCCGTGCTGATCCGGCGAAAGCTCCAGCGTACCGTTTGACCCTCTCGCAAAAACGCGGCCCTCGTGGTTGTACTGCATGATCACGTCAGCCATGTCTGTGTCGTCAAATGCGGAAGCGTCAACCTGTTCCATGACGATGTACACATTGCCGCCATAGGCGAACCGGTACAATTCATAAGGCTGGTTGAATGTTGTGGCGTACCCGGACACCTCCCGGCGATCATCACCGTCGGCCCGCAATTCGAAACCGGATACATCAATGTTCCTGTACTGTCTTCCTTCGTTAAGTTTTTCGTTTATGCTTTTAGGTATTGCCATTTGCTTGTTCCTCCGCTACTTTTTCGTCTGCGTTCCAGTATTCTCCGCGTATGATCCGCACGTCTCCGCCTTCAACCGGCGGCAGGTTCCAGATCTCCCGGATATCGTTTATCGACATGATTCCACGGTCCAGCATTTGACTCGACACGTTCAGTTTATCCGAATTGCTCAAATACTGCAGCCGGTTTGCTGTCGCCATGACACGATTGCCCTGCGTCTGCTCCCGGAGTGTAAACAGCATCTTCGTGGTCACTTCCGAAAACTGGATCGCAAATGTCTCGATTGCACCCTCGTAGAATGCTGACCATTTATCACCATATGCGCGGTTCTGCAGTACATCGTCATTCACGCCAAAATAGTCATAGACGTTATCCTGGATGACTTTCATCTGGTCCGCGTCCACAATCCACGGCTTCACGTCTACCTGTTTGATGTCTGAATAGGTATTCGGGAACAGCAGGATGCCTGTCGCGTCAGCCTCTTTTGAGAAGTTCTGTTCCGTGAATCTCTGCCGTTCTTTTTTCAGATCCTCGACTTTTGTGAAGTTTCCGACCTTAGCCATGAACCGGTAACTCGCCGCGCTCTTTACACCTTCCTCAATCCCCTGATTCTGAATGTGGATCAGGTCCATTGTCGGGAACAGTGCGTGATTGTCCTCGCCAAAGAAGTCGTTCCGGTACTGGAATTTGGTCATGATCCCGCAGTATTCCAGTTCGATCGCCGCACGGTCGCCGTTGTTGAACTCATATCTCAGATATGGCACCCCACTGTACTGCATAATCTCGCACCTGTTCGGCAGAGGTGTGTACAGTCCGGAAGGCTCGCCGTATTCATCATAAACAGGGCAGATAAAAGCCGTGTTATGAATGTCCAGAATGGTCGACAGTCTGTAAAGGAACTGCCCCCATGTCTGGAACTGGTTCGGACCGTGTTTCAGTTTGTTCTGCAGTGCCGGCCTTGCCGCTCCCTGTGTCTCCACCTTCAGCTTGCTGATGTGCGTGGCTCTGGCATTGATGGCCGACCGGACCAGCTGCGACTCGTACACGCTACCGCCCCATGTCGTGAAGTGCGGTGTGTAGCCGTTCAGCAGTTTAAATACACCTTCGTATTTTTCCTGAACCTTTGGCCTGTTTTTGAAAATTACATCGAAAAGCGACATATTTATACCTCTGCATATTTCCACTTATACCCGTAAGCGGTTCTACGTTTCCCTCGACAAACATCACCTATTTTCGAAGGAGATTTATATCCAAATTTTCGGCATATCTCTCCAACACCAAAATAAGTTTCAACAATCTCACCATTCATATTGATTTTGTGGATTTTATTTGCCTGACCGCAATCTTTTCCAAACATTCCGCTTTTTCCGTTTCCTTTTCCGGCTTTGCTTTCACTGATATGTTTTATTGCATCAGGACTATGCCTTTTCCCTAAATGGGATTTTGACATTTTTTCTTTTGTCTCTTTTGACGGGATATAAGTGTGCCTGTACGCAGGTTGTTCGCCACCTGCCGACCGATTATATCCAAACTTTGACAGATTACTCTTGTATCTTTCAATTAACGCTTTTTCTAATTCCGACGCGTTTTGAAAGCTGAGATTATCCTGTATTATTTCGTGAGAAAAATTTTCCCATCCGTATTTCAGTATTGCTGATTTGAAATGTTTATTGCCCCAATATCCAAAGCCTTTTCTCCATCGCTGTTCTGGAGACTTTTTCGTTATTCCGATATACCTCTTTCCATTTTTTAAATTTTTGTGCATATACACACAGTAAGCATCGCCCATCTCATTCCTCGTTCTTCAGTTGGCTGCCGATCTCGGCATACCATTTCTGTCTGACGCACATGGCATCCAATAATGCAGCCGTGCCGTCAATATGGTCATTCGGTGACAGTTTGACCAGTTTCCCCCTGCCTCGCTCTGTGCTCATCTTTACCGCCGAATTAAGCAAATGTATTTTCAACAGATCGTTGTCGCCGATGTGCATCCTTCCATCTTCCAGAATCCCCTGTGTCTCCTGAATGATCCCGTAGAGATTTTCTCCCTGGAACACGTCATCACACCGGAATCCATACTGCTGCAGATCCTGAACCAGATACTGTGCCGAATAACGGTCATATCCGACCATCAGCGGCAGGATCTCGTACTTCTCGACCAATTCAGCCATCCAGTTGAAACAGTCGTGATAATCCACAAAGTTGTCTCCGGAAGGCTCCAGAATTCCCCTCTGTATGTATGCGTTATATGGAATGCCGTCCCTCTGCGTGGCTTCGTCTATCCTCTCGGCTGGCAGCCAGAACTTAGCAAACACATACAACTCGCCGCCCTTCTCGATCACGATCACGGCAGCGGTCAGGTCTCGTGTCTGTGACAGGTCGATACCGGCAACACAATAGCTGTGTGCAAATTCCTCGATGTGCAGCGGATCACCGCCGGCAGCGTTGACAATGTTTGCAGGCAGCCATGCAAGGGAGCTGTTCTGCTTCAGGTTACAGTATTTGCAGATGAACTCTGTCTTCTTTGACAGAGACCCGCGAGCAATGTCTATCTCGTCCAGAATGAACTGAACCGAAACAGAAACACCCATGCCAGGAAGAGACTTCCGCAGTTCATTGATGTCATCCCATTTTTCGATGTCATCAATCATATAAAAAATTGGGAGCAGATGAGTCTCGCTCGCCTCTCCCAAAAGTACCCTCGTCCCTCGTTTGAACAATTCGTCATATATGCCGCCGTCAACGTATCCCCCTGAGCTGATTGACAGCGTGATAGGTTCTACTCTCGCGCCAGTGCCTGATACCATGACTTCATACTGTCGAAGTCCTCTCGCCGCTGGCCATGAGGACATCTCATCGGCAACGGTAAGCATCGGATTGTAACCGTCTGCTTTTTTCTCATTGAAGGCGATTTTTTTAATCGTTGTATTTGTGGCATCAACAATGTAGTCGTTTTTCCGTTTCCGGGTCCGCTTTTCAAGATCCGGGTTTTTGTCCTTCGTAAATTCCCATGCGGAAAATACGAGATCTGACTGTTCCAACTTTGGAGCTATACAGTACACCTCAGACCCAAATTCACCATCGACATACACCTCATATGCCATAATTGCCGCAGCCAGTAGCGTCTTGCCGCACTTTCTGCCAACGAACCACGCGATTTCTTTGAACTGCCGTTTCCCAGTCTTGTCTACAATTCCATATATGCAAGACAAGGCTGCCTTTTCCCAAAGAGATAAAATCAGCCTCCCAGGTGCCAGTTTCCCCTTGTTGTGTCTGCAAAACGTCTCAATGAATCGTATCGCCCTGTTTGCCTTCTGCTGGTCGAAGATGTACGTGCCGTCTTCAATCCCGGAAATTATCATCTCATACAGAAGTCTTACCCATTTGCCTACTGATTCCGATCCGTCTTTTATTCGTTGGTAGTACGCAAGTATGAAGTTATCCATTTTTCAGGAACTCCGTCAAAGCGTCTGCCGCATCCGGCTCATTAGCAAACGACTTCACAATATTGATCAATGTGGAGACCGTTCCGTTTGCCGCAGTTGCCGTTTTGTTGTATTCCGTGATTGCCGGATTCACAACAAGGTTCTGTCGCCCCTTGACGTATTCCTTTGTCACTGTCGCACCATGCTTGTTTATGGCCTCTTCCAAACTGGTCAGCGTCTGCATCTGCACTTGATACCGTTTGAATGTGGTCACAAAAAAGAAATTGCTGGATGCTCCGCGTTCCTGTGCCTGTTCCAGTATTTTGTTCGCCTGCTCCTGCAGACTCATTTTATCTGCGCTCATCGTCACTCTCCTCTTGGGTTCCCAACGATCTGACTATTTCCTTTTCTTTCTCTGACAGTTCCCAGATATGTGCTGCTTCCTTCTCTGCTGCTGCCTTCTCTGCTGCTGCCTTCTCTGCTGCTGCCTTCTCTGCTGCTGCCTTCTCTGCTGCTGCCTTCTCTGCTGCTGCCTTCTCTGACAATAAATACCCTGACCCGTATATTGCCGAGTCATTGTACTCCTTTTGGCTCTCAAGCTGCCGGATGTGGTAGCTGTCCTCTCTCCGGATCGTAAGCGCAACACCATGCTTGCTCATATATCCGCACATGGCTGCCGTCAGGACTTCGTCCGGATATTTATATTTCGGCAGCTCTTTCTTAAACTGTGCCTGATTTTCTGCGTTCGCCGCTTCTATTACCTTGAAAAGATCCGGCACCACTCTTACCCTGTTGTCTTCCAGATTGGTCACGAACGATGTGGCCACCGTCGCCCCGTTCTCATATGTGATGCTCCCACCACACGGCAGCGCACAGGCCGTCGAAGAAGAAGAAGAAGAAGAAAACAGTGTCAGCGTCGGAGCAAACAGGAAAAACTTTATCCCGTTCTCGTCATACCATCGCAAGATTTCCGACAGAATTGAAAATGGCGGATTGTCTACCACTACCACCCCAGATGGATACTTGAATGTTTTGTAATCTCCGCCCGGGAAGAACGGACGAACAAAATCTTCCTGCTTCAGCCCATACTCGTTCGCCACCCAGTCTGCGACCGCGTCGTAAACGATGTCAGGTGTGTAACAATCATCGGTTGTCTTCTTTGGCTCGAACTTATCCAGGAACTCGTTATATTCTTTGTTGCCTTCCTCTCTGCTCGTGTCGTTCCGCTCTCTGTCAGAAAACCAGTCTCCTAAATCCGGCATGTCAAAACCGGTCAGATCCACAGCAAAGTCCATATCATAAAGTGCTTGCAGTTCCGCATTTACAGTCGACCAGTCCCACTCACCGAGCTCCCCGAGCCGGTTATCGGCCAGAATGTACGCTCTCCGCTGCGCTTCTGTCAGTCCCTCGATAAAAACGCACGGCACCGTTTCCATCTGCAGCTCCTGAGCAGCCATAACCCTGCCGTGGCCTGCGATCAGGTTGTATTCCCGGTCGATCAGGCACGGAGTCAGAAATCCGAACTCCTCGATGCTTGCTTTCAGCCTCTCAACCTGCTCCGCACCGTGGATTTTTGCATTCTGCTTATATGGCTTCAGCAAACTCACGGCTACTTCCTGCACTTCAGCAATTTTTGCCATATATTTCTCCGTTCTTTCCAAAACTCGCGCTACCTCGAGAGAGGAAAAGAAAACTACCCCCGCCGGTCCCGAGACGATTCTTGATAAATTTTTCACTGGGGGCTATGCTCGTGTCGTAACTCTCCCGTATTCGTCCACCTTCCATCGCCTGATTGATTTATGCGCAGCCGCATGACAATCTCTACATAGTAATTGCAGATTATCTGCGTTCAGCGCTATATTTGGATCGTTTATATTGCCCGGTGTCAGGTGTATCTTATGATGTACTATCTCGCCGGCAGTGATCAGGCCAGACTGTAAACATCGTTCGCACAATCCGCCGGCTTGTTTTACATATGCCGCCTGGCACTGCTTCCATGCTCGACTATGATAAAATGCTCTAGCGAACTCCCTTGCCATGTTTCAGCTCCCACAGTGTCCCATCCGGTCCCGGCTCGAACCGATCATGCTCCTTGTACAGTGCAAATGATATGTCCGCTGTGTGGTTGCATTCCCTGACGCAGTGCAGGCAACGACGGCGATTGCATATGTACATGATTCGTGGTTCCGGTTTGCGTTTGTTCCGGCTTTTTATCTTAATCATCGCAGTAAACAAAGGGCAGCCGATTGACTCGACCGCCCAATACGAAAGGAGAGATGCAAATGAAAAACAATGTACTTGTATCTGTATTCCCTGGTATCATACTACCATTATCTCTTTGGACATTCTAGGACATCCTTGTGCCGTGCAGTGAATGCGGCGAGTGCCTGACCGTGGAGCCGCGTGACATGCCGGAATGAGTATGACATCGTGCAGGCTATCTCTTCCCATCGCAGGCCGTCGACGTACCGAAGCGTCAGGAGCTTGATGTATTGCGGATTATCCATCGTCCCGATCATGTCGATGCGCTTGTGCAGTTCGCGTTCGTATCGGAGCCGCGCCCGAACGTACTTCTGCGCTTCCGCATCTATCTGGATAAATATCTTTTCCATGTTGTCTTCCGGAGAAGTCTGGACACGATCCTTATCGTAGACTATAGCTTTAAGGCCAGAAGCATCTGCGTACAGTTCCTCGATACGGTCCGCATACTTCTGCATAGTCTGCTTGTATGCCTGTATTTTGCTTAAATAATCCTTAGCTGTCATAAGCACCTCATATACACGATTTCAATCAGCAGAGCAAAAACACTCGCTGTCAGTACATACACATCCTCTTCTCGCTTGTAGATCAGAGTGACCGGAGTCTCCACAGCTATGAGAAGGATTACGAAAATGAGTAGGAGTATCATGCGTCCCTGTCCTTATCTAAATCAATGTGCAGTTCTCCGTGACTTTCGCAGATAAAACAAGGCTTCACATTGACATTCAGGTGCACTTCCTTGTTTCCCCACTTGTCTTCCGTCACGCTGTCAGGCTCGAAGTCATCACACACCTCAAATACGATGTTCATATCTTCGTCTTCGTAATAATCCAATTCTTCCTTCAGTTCTTTGATTGTCATTCCTTCTCCGCTCCTTCCTCTTCCATGCGTCTGAGTGCCTCGAATGCAATTACCTGTGCGCTGACTTCTTCTTTGGAATAACCTTTGGAGTTGTGGAAGTATTCCTGTCGATACAGCGCCAATTCGTTAAACACACGACTTATTACACTGTATGCTTCCATTGGAGTCATTCCTGTTCTCCCTTCCACGGTTCTGCGTTCTTGAAAGCCTTTATCAGCATCTTTGCAGTCTCCTGTTCATAGTTTCCTGCCAATAAATGTGCATCTGCACTTAGTCTGTGAAGTGAGTCTTCGAAACAATCCACGATCCAATGCGCTTCAAACTCTTCTGGAATTTCAATTACTATTTTCATGACTCTCCTCTCCACGGTTCTAGCAACTCACGCCAAGCCACTACTCGATCTTCAATGGTGCAGTAAGAATAATCATCCCAGTTGTGTACCCGTTCATACCATCCGGGCAGTGCATAGTAAGTATCTTTTTCTTCGTTGTACTCTTCGCAATCTTCCCAGTCATCGTATGTAGTCTCAATAGAATACCTGTGGACATATGTTGCGTGACAAGTGTATCGAATTTTCTTCCCGTCATAACGTGTGAATTCGCATGTTACTTCTACATCCCTGTTATCGCTCGGACATTCCTGCTCACTGCACGGTATCCACTGCTGTGCGGTAGGCTGCTCCAACATCTTGATTATCTTGTCGCAGTTCTCCGCATCTATCACATCCATCACGCCATGAACATTAAAGGCAAGCCGTCTAAGCAACTCTATTGTATGTATACAGCTTTTACGTTCTTTATCAGTCATTGTCTTCTCCTTCCTGCACCATCCTCGCACCGCAGTGTGGGCAATACTTCAACTTGTCAGAAATTGATTGCTTAAATCCACACGCAGAACAAATACCGTACATAAGCATCGGGTTTGGTTCTATATCAGGATATGCGTTTATCCACTTCCCCGTCTTGCGATATTCGATGGTAGGCATGGCATATATGTCTGCCGTGTGTATCAAGCCTTTCCTCTTGCCGAATGCCTTTTCCTTTATGTTGGCTTGCATCTCATCCCACATCTTTCTGTACTTCGCTTCTGCCTGCGTGTATCCCTCGGTGTAGGCTGAGTCAAGGTCTGGATGTGCGGATGGCAGTGCCTTGATTCTTCCAATCAAATCAGTTGGCATTTCTATATCAGGTCTGTCCTCAACCGTCCACGCCACTATGGAATCGATTACATCCTGTCTGCTTATGGTATTACCAACCATTTCGGTGACGTCACCAATATGGTCTGGCTGTGCGGATGGCAGATTAACAAGTGTTGCTATTGCCGTGTCCAACTCATCTACTCTGCTTTTTTCTGCATAAGACAATTTTGAAAATGTATCTGGAGTGTTATCGCAATACAACGCCCTGTGTTCTTTCATCGCATCAATCGCCGCCTGTCTGCTGATCGTGTCACCCTGATTTGCAAAGTCTGTTTGCTTATTTGTTTGCTTATTTTCCATCGTCCTCTCGCCTTTCCCGTTCCAGCAGCGCATTGACCGCCATCTCCAGTGCAATGAAGTTCTTCCCGGTTTCTTCTGAAGTCTTCCCCTGCGCGGCTATCGTCCTGCCTATATCAGTCAACTGCATGATTGCTTCCTCGATACTCATCCCCATGCTCCTCTCCGTGCTTTTTTCATAGCTGCCGCCCTGACCAGTGACGGACCTTTGACATATACCTTGCAGTTCGGTGACGGCGGCGAGACCAACGAGCGGCATCTGTCTTTAACCAGTGCATATCCGCAGCATAAGCTCCCTGGATAGCTTCCACCCGATATTGTCGAACGGTACTGGCAAGTCTTACACTGCGTATAGTCCACCTTGTGCGGTGTCGGCATGAATATTTCCTTCTGTTGTTTTTCTGTTATACGTATCTTTCGCGGTGTTCGTGCGCTCGGTGTCGTTAATGCTTTCTTGATGCTCCAGCCGTTACGCAACCGCCATACCAGACAGGGATATGTCAGCCCGGTCTCTTTCGCCCAGTCCTCAAGGCTCTGCTTTTTGCCGTTGTATTCAATGAGTTTGCTTTTTCTCACCGCATCGTTCCTTCCTTCTGACCGCCCTGCCGCCGCTCAGGGCATATGGATAAGTTTGGGAGTATGTTAATTACCTCTGGTTTTCCTTTCTTTACATGGATGGTCTATAGTAATGCGGCGGTTTGGGGACTTAGTTGTCTGCGTTGTCTGGTACACCTCTGATCGTGATCACTGCTTTCCGTCTACTGTACTCAAATTCCAATTGGTATCCCTGCCGTATGAGGTCATCCATCTTCTGGAAAGCATCGACCAGACAGGTGCATGGTATTGTGTCTCCTATGCTCATTTGTTTGTACCTCCTATTCCTGATATGGGTTGTAGCCCATCGAAAAAATATTCATTTGATTTTCTGCTCGTTCGAGTCGTTCCTTTGCTTGTCGGTAATATTCTTCGTCGATTTCAAAGCCAACATATTTTCGACCAGTTTCATGACAGGCGACCAAACTGCTTGCACTGCCACAATGTGTATCTATTATCTTGTCGCCCGGCTTCGACCAATTTTCTAAAATCCATGTATAAAGCTGTACGGGTTTCTGTGTCGGGTGGAATCTTCCGGGTTGTCCGGCAGCAGAGAATTCGAACATTTTTGCGTTTTCATTGAACGATGTCCATGCGTACTCGCACATTGCCATGCTGAACGATTCTGGGATATTGGTCTTTCGCCATATCAAGAAACACCGTGTCGGCGGAAGGTCGAAATAGTTACCGCCCCAAATTATTTGATTCCGTGAGATGCGAAAAAGCTCTGTGAAATATTCTTTTTCCGGGGCAACATCCCACGTAATGATTTTTTTGAGAATTTCTCCGCCCATGTTCCGCCAGTTCGCATAACCCCACGTCCCGTCCGGTTTTCTGACGTTCTTCCGCTGAGTATGTACCGATGTGATACTTCTGCTTGCCGTGCCACCCCCCCGAGGAATTCTTGTACTTGTCAAACCGTTCGCCGAACCTGTTCCAGTACCCCCCCTCATTTCCAGAACCGTCTCCGTAAGGTGGGTCTACAACGGCAAGATCGAAATACTTGTCGGGGAACTGCTTCATACCTTCCATGCAGTCCATGTTGTAAAATCCGAAATCAAGCATTATTCATTCACCCTCACTTCCGTTTCACAAAACCTATCATTCCGTATCTGCATAGCCATCTCGTTCACATATCTGCGTTCCAGCGGTGTGTTGAAATCAAACGTCCCGAACGTATATTCCTCTTGTGGCTGATTATCAAACTTCATGATGATCGTCGCTGTCTTGCTCGCCGGGCAAAGTTCCAACAGACGTTTCAAAGTCGGTATCATTTCCTGCACATATGTCCACCGCCGTGACATCAGCTGCTCTTTGTCCCTCTCATCGGTCTCTTCTGCAATGCTACCGTCCAGACCACGCACACAGTTTTCGTACCGGCGGATCTGCATCAGAATTTCCTCACGTATGCTCATGATCATCCTCCCGTTTGCTGTTTGATCACCTCATCGACCAGGGCCTTGTGCACCGGATCGGACCGCTGTGGAAAATTGGCAAACTTCCCTGCCGGATTCTTTTTCGGCTGATCAGTCTGGTTCTTCTCCCGGTCCGCCCACCGTTTCAAGGCCAGCCTCCAGTCCATTTTCCAGTTTCGCTCCTCGTTGTAGTCGACAAATGCCTTTATGCTCGGGCCGTCCAGCTTATAGTTCTTGGATACGATCTCGCCCAGAATATCCAGATTGCTCGGACGGACTGTGGTCTCTGTCTCCGAAGGAGTGTCGTTGTCTGTTGTTTCCTCGTCCGGAACCCCGGACACATTTACATTTTCATTTACATTTACATTTTCATTTACATTTACATTTACATTAGGGGTTTGTTTGGGGTTTTCTTGGGGTTCTTTAGGGGTTTTGGGTCTGCCTCCTAATTTCCCGTATTTTCCTCCTTTCGTTCCGTTCTCATATCGTTGAGAATTCGCGTCAATCTGCGGTTTTATCAGGTCAAAGATTGCGCCTGGAACACCGTCCAATTCATCCACTTCTTCGCCAAGTGCGTATTTGCATAAATGTGAATAAACTGTTAACTTGTCATTTTTTTTCAGCTTTTCGATTGCTTCGAAGAAAGAACGGTAAAAAACGAAGCTGTCTCTTTTCATTTTTCCCCTCCTTTCTTTGCTAAAATCTCTGCGATCCGTTTGCCGGTCGCCCTCTTGTCACAAAACCAAAAATCAACCCCGTATGCGATATGGCACCTGCAGATTTCGTTGTACAGCTGGTACCCGGTCACCTTCCCGTATCGGTTCCGCCACTTTGGCACATCCCTCAGGCTTTTAATCTGACCGCCCTGCTCAATCAGCACGATCATCCGGATCTTCTCCGCCTTGGCCCTGCGGACCTCTCTCCAGAACCGGCTCCGGTCCGGAGAGAAAAGGTTGCCGCAAAGCTCGTCGAGGTTTTGTTTTCTGTCGATGGTCAGCCTGTCGTTTGCGCTGTCCATATAGTCGCCGGTGTCCAGCTTCATAACCGTGTAAGGTATGTGCCGCTGCTCAAAATACTGCAGTATGTGCTGGTTCTTTTTTTCCCTTGTGTCACAGATAATCACCGCACAACCTCCTAACGGAACGGCAGCTCTTCATCTATGCCGTCAGGGATGTCCATGAAGCCGTCGGAGTCTGTCTGTGCCGGTTGCTGCTGCATTGGCTGCTGCGGTTTTTCTGTTTCCTGTGCCCTGTTCGCTCTGGATCCGCAAAAGTGCGCCTTGTCGATCGTACAGAAAGTAACCTGTTCGCCGTTCCAATCTTCTGTGACCATATGGCCTTCCAGGTTGATCTCCTGCCCCTTTCCGAAATAGTTGGCGATGAATTCCGCGGTCTGTCTCCATGCCTGGCAAAGCAGGAAGCACTTCGTTTCGACGTCTCTGTACTTCTCCGACCATGCGACAGTGAACAGCAGCTTTGATATACCGCTCTGTGTCTGTTTCAGATCCGGCTCTTTTGTGAGTCTGCCCTGAATTATTACCTTATTGATCACCTTGTGCCTCCTTTGCTTTCTTCATACAGGCCAGGCATAATACCCGGCCGGTGTTCCGTTTGCTGATCTCGGCGACCTCTTCCGCAGTATGGCCCTGGACCGCTTTGACCACATTGCCGCACTCCTCGCACTTGATCTCCTCATATTCTTTGATCCTGATCCCGGTTGTGGGCTTGCCGCCGACCTTCACATTGACCACATACAGGACAATCTTTTTCCCCACGCACATGGCCGGTTTGTCTGACCCGAACAGCTTGATCAGGCTCTTCGTGTTCGTTTTGTTCAGGATCAGCGGCTTGCACTCCTCAAGGATCAGGGACTGCTTGCTTTCCTTTGCATTTGTCTTCTGGTTGAACGCCTCCCGGAAATCAATGTCCTTTATCGTGACGACCTTCTCCGCTCCAGGCGGTCCGATCAACTCTGCATTGATAAAATTCGGATCCAGTATCTTTTCCCATGTATCCAACATCTCAATCATCCTCCATAAGCTGGGCCGGAATGCTGTCTGGCCCTTCGTATCCATACCAGTTTCCTGTTGTGCTGCATTCGTGGTAAATTCCAATCAGTTCCCGATATTTGTCGTATCCGCGCTTGATCCACTCCGGATCGCAGAAATATACCCGGACCGCATACGGTGCCGTCTTCTCCTGCGCGACAAAGGCAAAGCCGTGTTCTTCCAGCGTATTCTGGAACACACCCTCGCAATACATACCGGCCTGGAACTGGTATCCGTATTTCCGGGCAGACCGTTCGAAATGCCCGTCCTCGCAGCTGTCTGTGGTTTTGTAGTCGACAATGTACGGAACGCCGTCCCACTCCGTTATGCAGTCCACTTTGCACTTGCACTTTTCGCCGGTCAGGTCGTCGGTCCAGTAAAACTCTTTTTCATGGTCGCCGGTCAGGAGCTGCACCGCTGTCGGATCCAGCGCCAATGCGGCAGCCATTTCATTGATTTGGATTTTTTCCTCCGCGGTGATCAGGGTCAGACCGCGCTCTGCAGCATATTCCTGCTCGAATTGATACTGCTCCCGGCCCTCTTTGGTGCGGCGGTTAATATCCGGAAGGATTGAGAAGTCATCATAGAAGTGATCTTTTTCCAGAATGAATTTGTGTGCGGCTTGCCCGAAGACCAGCGCCCTTGATGGTTCTTCATTCCGGTGTTCCATATGGTACTTAAAATGTAATGGGCTCTTATTTATTACCCAGAGATCTGATCGCCTTATTCCTTCGGCTGTATCGTATTTCAAATTTGCAAATCCTTTCTCCAGTGTGATATACTGGTGTTGCGAATTGACATGTTCGTGTTTTCATTTTTGGCCGTTTGTGCGTCCCCTCGCTCAAGCGGTCATTCTTCGTCTGGGATCAGCTTCATGAAGTTGTCCCGTGCATACATCCGGAAGCAGTCCTCGCATAGGCAGTCGCCCGGATCCGGCTCGAAATAAAAGTCTTCCTGTATTGGTTCCTGACACATATCGCATACCGGTCTGGATGACAGCCACCGCTCCTGCTCTTCTTCTCGTTCCTCGAAGTCCTGTTCGGCCCATGTTGATTCGCGTATCATGCCTTGCTGTGCACCACCTTTCCTGTCTCCAGGTCGACCAGTGTGGCAAAGCCGTCCTGCATGACGTAGGCCACGAGTGGATGCCCTTCCGCTTCCGCGATTGCGCTCAATCTCCGGAGCGTCTCGTTTTTGTACCGCCGGTATTCTTTGTCAGACAGTTCCGATAGGTACATTGTGTCTTTGGGTAATCCCGGTATCATCCTGCTCACATCCTTTCTCAATCTCTGTAGTTCGCCCAGAACACAACCGCCGGCCATCCGAAGCACGCGGCAAAGCTTCCAAAAAACAGCTGCGGACTGCTTGCCAGGGCATCAGCGCAGGCCACGAAGCCAACCGGCAGCGCAATGCAGCTAAGCAGGACCAGCGCCTTCCTGAGGTTGCTGTGTGACCGCTTCCGCTGCACCGGTCGCGGAACGATGCACACAACGTCCAGCGGTTCCACGCGCAACTCCGCTATTCCTTCGCCGATCGGATCCTCGAATACGCCGGCCGGTTCGTGTTTCAGTACCAAATTGTCATTGATGTATCTCCCCTTCAGTCTCATTTTTTTCTCCCCTTATCGCATTGTTACGAGCTTCCACAGCTCATCCTCTGTTACTTCGTTCTCCCTGACCAGAACCGCCAGTTCGTCGAGAGTGATCTTTCCCGGCTTCTTCTTCCGATCGAATGATGTCGACTTGCACCATCCTACTTTTCGGGCTAGCCGTGCGACCGGCACCCGGAACAGGTAGGCTCTGGCTGTGTTGTCTGGTGTTTTCAGGCGTGGCATTCTGATTCTCCTTACTCGTCCAGTTCATTCTCCGCGTCAATCTCATTTGCAAGCGCGACCGGAGCTTCGTATTCATTTACAACCTGAAACGCACCGCTCAGGTTTTTACGTTTCAACTTTTTGTATGAGAGCTGGCGGCCCTTTTCGTTAATCAGGCCATACTGTCTTTTCATCTCCAGATAGATGTCCTGAAACACTCTGCGTCTCAGCTCCACATTGGCGTATGCCGCTGACTTCTTACCGCCCATGACTTCAACGCCTTTTTTCTTGAC
>OCVV012831710.1_pt1 | contig 28843 bp, 29 predicted proteins | sample 1539721 | NCBI WGS metagenome assembly OCVV01 (sample SAMN02144230, study PRJEB22623) | gut metagenome | biome: sheep rumen | host: Ovis aries | place: New Zealand | reverse complement strand
ACTCCCACAATAAGGTAGTCGCCAAGTTCCTTTGCCCTGCGAAGTAAGTTGATATGTCCTTGGTGCAAGAGGTCGTAAGTTCCGTAAGTGATTACTTTTTTCATTCTTTCGTCAAGATTTCTTTTATTGTAGATACAACTTTTTGAAGATTCACTTCTCTCGTCAAATGCTTCATGGCATAATCACGACTGTTCTTCCCCATCTTTTCCCGCTCTTCAGAGGTCAACTCTGCAAAGTATTTGAATCCATTGACAAGAGCTTCTTTACCATCTGGAACCACTGTCTTACCACATCCTTCTCCTTCTAGTATTCGTTTGGTCGAACTGTCCTGGTCCACACTCGCCAATACCGGCTTCCCAGAGAGCATATACGAGGTCAGTTTCGATGGGAGACAGAGATTACCATTCCCTTCAGGAAGAGCCAGTACCAACACATCTGCTTCAGCCTGTACACTTGGAATTTCGCTACGCGAAACGAATCCGAAGGTAACATTATTCAATCCCAATTCTTCGACCAATTCCTGACATTGCTCTTTCTGATTGCCTCCGCCATATATCCTAAACTGAGAATCTGGAATTTTGGCTGCTGCGAAGGCTTTAATCATTAGGTCAACGTTGGCATGAACATTAATGCTACCGACATAGGCGAAAGTGATTTGATTGTTTTTAGCCGGATTAGGTAGTGACATAAAGTCCTCGTCATTCTGCCAATTATTCACCACAAGATATTTATCCCTTGGAAGTTTCCTCTTAGAAGACATATAATCTGCCATCTCATCAGAGATAGTCCTCACCCTTTCCGCATTTTTCTGGTAATACTTGTCGAGAGGCTGAAGAAGAGTCAGTATTGTCTTCTTTATGAAGCCTGGATAACTACCTTTTGTCAGCAGACACTCCGGATAGATGTCTTGGATGGGGACAATATATGGAATACCGTACTTCACGCAAGCCTTGGCAATGATATACAATCCGAAGAGTTGCCATCCATCATTGTAGATAAAGTCTATCTCATTGTGATGCTCTTTCACATACGCCACGGACTTTTTGCTGAAATCAATCGCCTCCTTGAACCGGCCAATCAGCTGCGACTCAGGATGAGTATATGAATCGATCAGTAACGTCTTGAAAGTACTGTCATTCACTTCTGCAGAATCGAACTTAGCTCCGATGGGACGCGTCGGATATGGCCGTAGCACTGTAACATCGTACTTCTTTGCCAACTCACGGGCCAGATCATAGTTCAAGAATGCCGACGTCACCTGTTCCGGCGGGAACACGGCAGAGATGATGAGGATATGTTTACGCATAACAACAAATATCTATAGTTGCAAGGAGCTATGTATAGTCCCCTTACTTTGGATTAAAGGCGTTTTCTTCAATATATTTGTTCAACGGACTTTGGTCGTTTACAATTTCTTTCAAATCAATTTGGCTGGTGTGTACTGACACTTCTTTCACCTGGCTGGACTCTAAAGAAGAGACAAAGTCCTTGATAGATTCTTCGGTATCTGGCTGAATGCAATATCCACACCCGAGCTCCTTTACGCGCGTGGCCAAATAAATACCATCAGAAACCACAATAGGTTTGCAGAAGAACAATGATTCATATAACTTGTTGGGTTCTGCAATTCTTTCATTCAGCGAGGACACTTGATAGCACGAAACAGTGATGTCAAACGAATCATATACGGTAGGCAGATCGGCAGGACTGCGGAAAGCACCGTGATAAAACACATTGCTGTAACTATTGGTCAATCTGTCCACAGCCGATTTCATCGGTCCGTCCTTCAAACCTCCCCAGAAATGGAACTCATACTGTTGGAAATACATTCCTATCACTTCCGCAAACGACAGGATGGTCTGATATCTGAGAGAACCTACGAAGCCAAAAGACAGTTTGCCTGTCTCGATATAACGACAGTCCACAGTCGGTCGTGATAATGTCGGACTCACTTTATTGGGTATGACAAACACCTTTGGAGAATTGATATTGAAGAATGAGTGGAAGCCTCCTGAAGTCATAACTGTAGCGACAGATTTATTTATTACTCTTTTATCAATGGCTTTCAACACCTTCAGAAGATGTCGGAACTTCGGATAGGCATACAGGATGTCCGAAATCTCATAAATGTAGCGTTCTCCTAATAATCGAAGATACAATGCATAAAATAGCCCGAAAGCGTAGAACACTGTATTGGGAGAGCGATGCTCCCTCAGCACCCTCAACAGGTCTTTGAATATCTTGATTCCCTTCCCGAAATATTCATTATCCTTCAACTGACCCAGGTTAACTACAGTGATGTCCTTGGGATAGCTGTTCACATCATACTTGCCCCGATCATATCCATATACGATGCAATTGAAACCGTACTCCTTCAACGAGGCGACTCTTTTGATACACCGCGGCTGTGACAGGGCCATTGCAAGGAATACTATCGTCTTACTGTTATTCTGATTGTTCATGCTGCGCACCTCCTTTCACAAAACAGATGCCAGCACTGCGTATCTAACTGATAATCAACGAAATACCCCCCCCCGATAATTCCTTTTAACTTCATTATCAACTCTTTATCTACTGGTTCTTGGAATAATGATATATTGTTTCTCAACTCTTCATCCGTTTGATTCCACCATTTCACTTCCTCCAGGGTCTGTATTTCCTCGTCTGTAAAACGATAGCGGATAACCTTAGCCGGAACACCGGCAACGACTGCGTATGGAGGAACGTCCTTGGTTACGATGGCACCGGCACCAATCACTGCTCCATCGCCGATAGCCACTCCTCCCATCACCATCACTCCGGTTCCTATCCACACATCATTACCGACCGTAACCCGCTTGAAAGGATTGTCGGTCTGCACATCTGTCCACTGATGCTTGGTCGAGTTATGACGCTCCGTAAAGATTGGAGAAGTAGAAAGCTTTTCTAAGGTATGCGTACCCATACCAAGTCTGACGGCACCGGAGATGGAGCAGAACTTCCCCACATCAGCGTGTACGACACGAGAATTACGCCCCACATAGGAATAGTCACCGATGGTAGAATTCGTCACCTGCGTTTTCCCGTAAACCTTCGCCTTCCGGCTGACCGCAGACTCGCTGTCTATCTTGGTGAACAGTGAGACTGCCGGATTGAACAGGTTCTTCAGTAGCCCCAAAATATACTTAAACATATATCTTTCATTTATGGTTGATTACATACTGTATTGCCTCCCAGAAACCTTGGGCCATATGCTTGGGTGTTCGGTTCTTGTCATAAAACTCCTTGGCTTTCTCCCCCATCGCTATATATTTATCAGGATTTTCTGCTATATCCCTCACTACCGATGAGAGTTCGCCCTCCGATTCCATCACTACACCATCCACGCCATTATGGACATTGAATAACTCACCTCCCGTAATCGCATTCTTAGTTGAAATGAAAGGTACGCCATACCCCATACTCTCGAGCACCGTAAGACCGGCTTGTTTAGGTGAAATACAAGCCAACGCCCGAGCGAAATACTTTGCCTTCTCATCAATATCATAGATAGCACCACGAAGGACAATCAGATCCTGCATATCGTTCGCCTGAATCCACTGGTTGATGATATCGTAATCCGGGCCTTTGCCAATAATATTGAGCAATGGCAGGTTGCAGGTCGGCCGCAACTCCTTGTACACATCCAGCAGCGACTGGATGCCCTTCTCGCGATACAAAGTGCCAATCACCATCAAGGTATTCTTCTCCACCTTTTCTTTGACAGGAGCAACTGCTACCGTATTCGGGGCTACAAACATCTTCTCACGAGGGATGCCCAGAGCCTCATACTTGGCGATAGGATAATCCGTGTAAAAGGCAAGTGCATCGCCTTTAGAATAGAAGAAGTTACGTACTCTGTCCCACTCCTTATGTTCGTCAAAGCCTTTTCCGTAGGAGGCAGAGACTCCTATCGTATGATAGATAACAGGGGTCTTGTTAAACCAAGGTAACGTACTATACTTCAACCAAGCGATATTACCGTAGGCAATCACAGCATCATAATTGCGGCAGAGTTTCCTGATGTTCGCTTTCTGGATGACCAGCCCCTTGAATCTTCGTGCCGGCAGATACTTTATATCAAACAGGACCTCCATTCCTTCAGGCACCTTCCCGTCACCCTCGCTATAGGTGACAGTAAGGTCACATAGCTTCGCCAATTCATTCCAAACGGGGATACGGTAATGAAAGATTTTGTTATAGAGAATTATGACTTTAGGTTTGCTCATAAAAGAACTGTTATGAATTGATAATGTCGATTATTCGCTTAGCTCTATTCGAAATGGTGAGGTCTGCGGCCTTTTCTAGTGTTGTCTTTCTCATCTCACGCCTCTTGTCTTTATCTTTATACAAAGTCTTTATAGATTTGGCAATTTCATCAACATCAGTGGGATCCACGAGAATGGCGTTAGTATTGTCCAGTATATCCCAATTAAACTCCTTGTCAGAAGAGATTACAGGCAGTCCACAAGCCATAGCCTCAACTATGGCATTGCAACAGCCCTCACTCAATGTCGGCAGCACAAACACATCAGCACAGTTAAGATATTTGGGAATATCTTGATGAGGAAGCGCCCCTTTAAATAGAATTCCATTGCAGACAGGTTCCTCCGTTCCTGAGCCAATGAAAATGGACTTGATTTCAGGGATATTTAATTCCTCCAGTGCTGCTGCTAATCGTTTAGAGCCCTTCCTCTCATTGAACCAGCCGACAAAAGCAACTACGAAATCAGTATTCTTGATACCAAGTTGTTCCTTGAGCCGGCTCTGATCCGAAACATTGAACAAACCATTATCAATGGCATTGGGAACGACAAAACATTTATCAACTGTTGTCAACCCCTTTTCCACCGATTCATTCTTGTTCTTTGACGAGACACATACGACTTTAGACACAGACCTACATTGTGATAGATAGGGTTCTTCAGATAGGAACGACGGGATGACCGACTCGCCAGAAGCAACCACCATAGGAATATTGTATCTATGGGCAAAATCATAGGCAAACATAGCCTCTTTCCAAAAGTGGCAGTACACCACATCCGGCTTTACAGCCAAGTTCTCAAGACTTTTGTTCACCGCCCATCGATGAATACGATCTGTCAAACTCTGCTTGCCTATCCTCAACTTATAGGATAGCGAGACTATTTTCGGCCTCACTATTCGGACATTACCTTGATGCTCAAGTTCCCCGAAGCGAGTAAGGCTTTTCGCTCTTGTTACAGAGAATGGAGAGATGATAGTGACCTGATGCCCCATCTTACCCCATTCATCAACCAAGGATTTGACGAAAGGGAAAACAGAACGATGTCTGTCAGGATAATCATATGTTATAACGGCAATGTTCATAAACAAGATAATGATTGCATTAATACTTAGTGCGTCAGTCTAACATTTTTGGATGAGCCCTTTTTATACAACAAGTTTGGCCCAGAATATTTGATATTAGCAAGTTTGCCTTTAACACCGGACTTGGAATAGGCATTAAGTTCAAGTTCGGGTGCGTCAATATTAAAGGTACACGGATTATCACTGTTGTTCTCCACCATCAAAGCCAACGATGTATTCTTATCACAATGAATATTGAAAACACCGTTCTTGTTCCAGTTGATTGCCACATCAGCTATACGCGGGATATCGCTGGTCAGTTCTATGTCCAAATTCTTATAGATATATGGGGAATCTTCTCCTTCACGACGAATTTTGGACAAACTTACTGATTTATAAATAGACTCCTGTGGTTCAGAGAATTCGCACTTATGATAATTAACTTTGAGTTTTCCTTCCACATAGGTTGGGAGTTGACAAGCACCATCTTTCTGAAGGAGTGCCTGAACTTGGAAAGCAAGCATATGAGGTGAAGTATTTCCCAAATAATTAACCTCGATATCAAATGACACGTAAAAGGGATGTTGTCTGAGTAAGACTTCTTGATGGTTACCAGTACTATTAGCCCCGAAGTTTCCCAATGCAACACTAGTACCACGTATGACAGCGCCATAATGATTCACTATAGCCGTGATGTTCTTGTTGTGAATATTATGGATATTCCCTATGGCATCCTTCAACCAATACTCTTGCATAATGAAGCCAGCAGTTCCCCGAGCATAAATGTCCCCTATAGTATTGATATAATACTTTGCATTTGAAACGCCGGCACTAAAGACTGACCTTGTTATTTCATTCTTCACATCAAGATGGACTTCCACATCACTTATGCCAAATAAACTGACTCCGTACATCCCTCGATCAATCTTACAATCAATAAATGCGTGTGTAGGAGTTTCATTGAAAGATGACTTGCCAATGGAAACAGTCACAAAACAATTCTTCACATCCACATCTTTTACGGTAAGATTTTGACAATCTGTAAAATGAATAAATGTACAACCGGCTCCATATGAATCAGAATCATGACGGATAAAATCACCGTTAACATTTTCATATTTCAAGTTGATGATTTCGACATTACTGCAACGCAAGAAGGTGAGGACTTCCCTGCTCTTGTTCTCCAACACGGCTGTCTGGCTGGAATACTCATCATAGACGGTTGCATTATTTCCGTTGATGGTGAGCCTCGACACATCGGCAATTATTGCATTACATTCCGTCTTGCCTACAACATACTTATAGTTCGGCTTCAAAACCAAATACTTGCCATCTCCTGAGAAACAAGTCAAAAACTGCATCAACTCTGAATAGGGATTGTTAAAGGAGAACCACGCGGAACAGATTGTATCATTCTGGACACTGCCGCTAATAGTATTCACCCGCTCGAACTTAGGGACTCCAATTAGCTCACAATTATTAAAATTGACACTTCCGTTCTTCAGGCAAGAGCGCTTTTTTGTAAACTTTATTGCTGACCCCTTTCCAATCGTTATAGAAGCACTTCGCAGATTGACGGAACGATTGACAATGAAGACCGTATTCTCCTTGTTAAAAAAGGATTCATAGTTGGTGTTTCTACAAGGCACTACTATAGATTCCCTTACAGCTCCAGCATAAATTGCAGGAGTATAGAGAACACTACAAACAGCTATGATAATAACACGACGAAAATCTAACATCTTTCTTTTACATATAGATGTCATGCGTGCCCACTAAACGTTGTAGACGATTAATATAAGTTCAAATCGGTTGATTCCAAAACCTTTGTAATTGACTAACTCTCAATAGCTTCAAAGAACTTTTATGTTTTTTTAGTGGACACTAATGACTAATCATATTATCTTGTTTTAAAGTTATCCAACTGCCAAAGACAAAATCCCAACTCTGAGGATGGAAGGGAACACAGCCTCCGTGATGATAGAAGGTGTACTCCCCAAAATAGATATGTCCTCGGACTTCGTATAAATCGATTCGAACGTGAGGAATTCCTTGCGACAGGCGACCTGCAATGTCTTTCATCTCCTCAAAACAAACAGGTTTAGGTATGGTTCTTCCCGACATCGGATGGGTTTGAACTAAGTCTAAATGATTAAAATCGGCATCGAAGTAATCAAACTTCACATTGCCGGAACCTCTCTCCGTTCCTATGAAAAGTGCTTTTACCTCTCCATCAAAACAGAAAAACTTATAATCAGGCAAGTCATTATGCTCACCTTCGATAAATTGCTCGGCAATGATCCTGCGAGGTACATTCTTATAGGGCCACTCCCGGAGGGTTTTGTAAATATCCTGCTTGAGGCTCCGATTCAGTTTTTCAATCGCTTTGTCCTTGTCGAATGTAGCCTTGTCCTTGCAAATAACCACACCGGTATTGCCTCCTCCGTGGGTGGTTTTCAAGACAAACCGATTGGGCAGCTTATCCCATTCAATATCTTCAGGTCTATCCCATATTCCCAAAGTAGGGATAACATACTGCGAACCGATCTTATGCGCGACGATATCCTTGACAGCAAATTTGTCAACCAGTTTGGTATATTCGGGGTTATGGTCGTGAAGTTTCAGCCACATCAGTTTCTCCGAATAGGTCTTCGGATTCTTCAAATTCAGCTTGTACCCCATCTTCAAGCGGAATAGCATCCTGAGATACATCTCATCTGAATAGAGGAAGTTGGTCTTCATCACCAACTTGGTCAATATCGAATTTATACTTGCCATTCTTTCTACTGCTCTTTATTTCTTGTGTTCCAAATAGTATATCATCTTGTCTCTGTGCGACTCGCAGCAAATCAGATTCTCTGCCAACAGCTTTCTTTTCTTCGAAATCAGGGATGGCAACCAGCCACGTCTTTTCCCAGCCAGATAGAACTTGCCATCGCAAGGCTCGAACACCTCGCTCATTTTGTCTTCTGCCGAGGCGTAATACTTCTTGGTCTCTTCAGCAAGCCGTTTCTCGTCTTGAATGATTTCATTCAACTCGTCTAACCTTTCATCAAATGCCGACTTTTCAAGGAATTCAATACTAGTCTTTTCAAGGCACTGCTGATAAGGGAAAATCTCATAACCCACTTTTCCTTCTTCAAAAGTAAGCATCAACAGCAGGCCTTCGTGCCATTTCTGTCCCCAGTTCCCTCTTCGGTCAAAGCAGAAGTTCCCCAGCCCATAGAAAATAGGATTTCCATTGTACACTTCAAATCCACTGTAACAATGCTGATGATGATTCACCACGGCATCTGCTCCTGCATCAATGAAGAAACGGTAGGTCTCCTTCATACGGGGAGAAGGCAACTGCCAGTGCTCGTGTCCTCCGTGAACTATGACAAGGACATATTCCGCATTCTCTTTAGCCTGCTTGATGGCATAGTACTGCTGCACGGGATTCAGCGGATTGGAGCCTCCGTGATTATCTGATGCAATCGAAAACTCGTGCTCGCAGCAGTTGATGACGGCCAGAGTCTTGTCTTCTATCTTCTTATACAGAATCGCTGAAGCCTCTTTGAGGCTCATTCCTCCTCCTACCGTATCGAGACCTACCTCTGCACATTTTTCGATGGTGTTCTTTACACCAGCGTCGCCATAGTCATAGAAATGATTGTTGGCGAGGGTTACGCAGTCGAAGCCCGCCCGTTTGATGGCCTCGACGCCCTTTCCGGTGCAGCTGAGGTTGGGACCCTGTTTTTCAAGCGGCGATTCTACCCCACTACAGACTGGACATTCAAAGTTCACTATCCGATAATCTGCCTCTGAGACCATCGCACGAACATCTCTTAGTACAGAATCAAAGTCACCATTATCGATTAACGGAGCGACCCGTCCTTGTGGGCAAAAATCACCTGCGATCAGTATAGTCATACTAAAATTGAGAATCTTTTATATTCTTTATTATCTCTACTCTTTTATTAAACGTCTCGCCATCTCTGATATACCACGGTAAGTATCCAGACCTAACAACTTTGGCAGGAGAACCGGCCACTAAAGAATCGGAAGCGACATCAGTTGTTATGCATGAATTGGCACAAGTAGACACATTGTCTCCTATACTCACATGTTTAGAAATAATAGAGCCGGTAGCGAAGTCGAAAGCATCGCCAATATAACTTTTCTCGTCTGCGATACAAGTACAAGTGTGCAATGTGGCAAAATTGCCAATCCTGTTAGTTCCTCCGACAACAATGGTTCCATAATGCGGAAGCACAAGCCCATAACCAAAGACATCCTCGCCGATGCTAAAGCCTAATCGCATTCCGAGAGTGCGGAATTTTCGGCCATAATACCAACTTTGCATCCTGCCTATCACACCACCTCGACGTTTGTAATAGGAATAGCACCTAAGATAGTATAAGTACTTGACTTTCACCCCCCCCCACGAATTCGACAGCAACCAAGACAGCCTGGTTGCTATCGAAATAATGGGAGATACACCGTTCATTATCCTGTCAGCTTTAATATAAAACTGAAGTTCAGAATAACTCTTTATTTCGGCCATATTCTACTTGCAATAGAGTTTGTCGAATTCCTTAACCTTCTCGTAGATGTAATCTAGCTCATCATCCGAGATGGTCTGGTGAATAGGAAGATTCAATGTGTGATCTGCAGCATAATCAGCATTAGGGAAGTTCCCAGTAACGCCATAACCCGGCACGCGATGCAGAGGAAAATAGCGATAAGTTGTATAAATACCATTCTCGCGTAGGAACTTTGCAAACTGGTCACGTTTTCCATTCTTTACCTGAATGTGATAGAAATAGTAGGAAGTCTCAACATACTCAGGGAGAACAGGAGGAAGGTCAATCCAAGTGAACTCCGCCAACTTCTCTGTATAGAAATTGTGGACGCGAGCACGCTTTTCCATAAACATTGGAAGTTTCTTAAGTTGCTCCAAGGCCATACAGGCAGTCATATCGTTCATAATAGCACGATGACCAAAACTGGAGATATCGAACTCCCACCACTTCTGAGCGACGCTATTTTCATAACCGCTCTTTGTTTCCAGTCCGAAATACAGCCAACGATCTGCCTTGTGACGAAGTTCGGGAGTGTTGAAATGAAGCATAGCGCCATCACCACACACCAAAATCTTCATCGCATCAAACGACCACATACCCATATCTCCGAAAGTACCGACGGCCTTGCCCTTATAGAATGAGCAAACACCGGCAGCAGCATCTTCGATGACTTTGATACCGTGCTTGTTACATAATGCCATTATCTCATCCATTTCACACGGAATACCGCCATAATGGAGCAGCAGGAGTGCTTTTGTTTTAGGTGTAATCACTTTCTCTATATCCTCGGCTCGGGCATTTAGTGTACGAGGATCCACGTCACAGAGAACCATCTTAGCTCCGCAGGCGCATACTGCATTTCCTGCGCCAATGAAGCTGATTGTAGGCAGAATCACCTCATCTCCAGGATGAATATCCAGTAAATGCATTGAGGAGAAGAGACCTTCGCTGCAACAGTTGGTTGTCAAAACCAAATCCTTCGAAGACTTAATATGCTCAGCATATTTCTCTTCGAACTCAGCAACCTTCTTTCCTTTACCAAGCCAATTAGACTCAAACACTTTTCCAAGAGCCTCAAGCTCTTCCTTACCCAAGGTGGGCTGATAAACATTAATCATAATTCAAAATTATTTGTGTATTTTATTTTTAACAATTTCTCTAACGTAAGATAGGATTTCTTTATTGAATATGCAGGACATACAGTAATATGTAGCCAAACACAGAACTATTTGAAGGCTCAATGTCCAAATATGATTCAAATGAAGCAAATAAACGCTAACGCCAATACCTGCCATCGCAAGCGTGCAAAGTGCAGGTCGCCATATATCGTTTAACCTAAAGGAGATGTAATATCCATAGACTTTTGAGCTTACTATGCATAAGACAATATTGCCTAATAATTCCACAATCATAGCACCTATCGCTATTGCCATTATACTGATGCGTACAGTGAAAAAAAGCGTTAGTAAGTTCACCACCAAAAGCCCTATTTCGTAGTACATAGCAATGGAACTGTTACCTATCGAGAAATATACCTGCTTGTCGATAGTAGTTATGCAACAAGGCAATCGTAGAAAGCAAAACACAATTAAGAAAGGAACGCAAGGAGCCCACTTTGAGGAGAGTAAGATAACGACCAATGGCTCTGCTGCGACAGCAACACCCATCAAAGCGGGCATCATCACGAATGATATAAGCCGAACAGATAATCTCGACATTCGGAGGAGATTTGATCTCTCATCCTGAGAGCGAGAGAATGTCGGCAATAAGACTGATGCCATTGAAGTCGTAACAACCTGCGTCACCAAGCTAGAATACGAATATGCCTTATCATAAAATGCTAAGCGGTCTGGAGTATATTTCTTTCCAATTGTCATAGTGCGCACCGTATCCCCAAATCCAGATACAAGATTTGACAGGAGGATCTTTCCACTGAAAGAATAAAGCTCTTTAGCGCTCTTTTTTGAAAAGCCAAAACCGAATCGAGCTGATGGGTCAAGTGACATAAAGACAATAAAAACAACATAATGGATAATGCTTTGTGCCACCAACGCCCAAATACCAAATCCCTTATACGCCATCACAATTCCAATTGCACCTGAAATGGGGACTGCTAATAGAGACCTGAAGAATAAGGCTTTGAACGCCATTCTTCTTTGATAGATGGCTGTTTGAATAGAGTTGACCGCACCGAGGAAGAGAATAAGCGCCTCTATTCGCAACGGCCACACAAGATTACTCAATTTGTAATATTCAGCAATTGTTGGGGCCAGAAAAAACAGCGGAATATATAATACCAGGGCAATTGTCAAACTGGTTGTCAGCAATGTGGGGACATCATCTTTGTTAAGTTCCTTCTTCTGAACTATGGCGGTCGACAATCCTGATTGGACGAAAATGGCGCAATAGACTATTATAGCATTGATGATGGCCAAGCTGCCAAAATCTTCAGGAAGAAGGATTCTGGCAAGTACAATCTGTATAAATAAATTCATGAACTGCGATGAAAAGCGCTCCAGAACTTTCCACCACATTGAATTTACCACAGTGTTTCTGTTTATTGCTTCAGCCATGGATTATCAGTTCTTTATCGATTTGTTCAAGAAGACGCAGCGGAGAAAACTCCCCATTGTAGTGGTAATCAATACTATCTGAATTCTTTAATACGAATGTCGGATCGATGTCTGATGCCTTTTCTACACACAAGATACGAGACGGATCATAGAATTTGGTATCTTTTACAGCGGGGTTATCTGTTATCAAAAGCTTATTGTACATCACCGCTTCCAAGAAACGGGACGTAAAGCCAAGGGCACCTTCTTGGTTAAATTCCAATACACATCTGGTATTTACCGTTTTATACAGCATATCAATATACGGCATAGATTTCTCTGCATAAGTAACACCATCCAAAGTTTTTTTCTGATCTTCTGGAGTTCCAGTAAGATAAAACTCACATTTAAGACCCGCCTTTGTAAATATGTCATACGCTGTCATCAACTTCTCCATACGATCTTTAACCTTGCCCGCAAAAAAGACATCAGATATGGGATAATCTTTCGCAATAGGAACATCTATTTTGGATTCGTACTCATCGAAATAAACCATTCCATATTGCTTGGCTTCGTCTCGGTCTATTGTCATCTGCAAATCGAACAGCGGATTGCCGACAAATCTCTTTGAGAAAGGATTGTCACTAATCTTCATTAAATCCCTAAGGAGAAGGACGAATTTGGCATCGGGATACTTCTTTTTCAACCACTTGAAGTATTCCGGTGGAAACCAGAAACGATTTAGAAGAATAAAACACAATGGTTTGTCGTCTTTAAACTCGTTCTTGAAATAACCTGGGTACCATAAACTCTTAAGAGGCAGATTTATTCGCCTATTAATCCTATTGGAGTTATGCAGAAAGAACAGGGCCTGCACAAACTTGTTGGAATAGTCATAGGGGTACGTAACAACAGTGGCGCCATCGAACGTTTCTAAGTCTCTGGTGCAGATAGCGCAGTACATATTTCTATTCTCGTTCAGGTCATAACTCTCTGTTGAGTTTAAGAATACGTAATTATATTTAAGCTGATTCATAGTCCTTTATTTTTTAAAGACATAAAACAACAAAGCGTATAATGCCAATGATTTAAAAGGATTGGTATAGAAATAAGAGATACATCCGACGGATGGCACTATAGCAAGTAAGAATACAGCTAAAAGCCAAGCAAAGGAAATAGTATTCTGGCGGACGTGATTTCTACAAAGACGGAACAATAGCAAGTAAATGATAACAAAAATAAATGGCATAACCTGATTGCTATCCATTATGAATGAGCCCAAGAACGTCATAAAAGCGACGCAATTAAAGCCTGTCCTTTCTGTCTGTTCCTGCTCTCTTTCAACACCCGACCTATATCCTTTTAAAACAAAATTAGTTACAGGAAGAAGATATCGAGTTGATAACCAATCAGGGTTGTTATAATAATCAAAGAAATAGCAATAATTTGAATATGACATCCCTGCATATGAAATAAGGCTATTATCCACACTTCCATACGAAGAATTCGTATTGTCAAATCGACTGACTGTCACGGAAGAAAAGAACATCATCATTGCCACCAATGCGGTTCCAACAGGCAGGAAAAATCGAAGCTTAATCTTAGTAGAAATGCGTTTCTGGAACATTATATAGCTTAGGGCAAAGATAATAACATAATAGAAAACATTCGACCTGTTTACCGTCAATATACCTCCTAATACCTGTGGCAAGGAGCCCAAAAACGCGAAAAGATTAAACCACCAGGAATTCTTATAGTAAGTAATACTGATAAAGAAAATAAAAATCATCACAAAAGATATGGACGATAAAATATTGGTAATAATAATCAATAAGCCCATAAAACCCGATGCCGTTTGATCATCTTCAGACATAATATCCTGCCTAAGCGCCAAATAGTCTCCATTCATGATGATTTGATTGATTTCTTGCAATTTCAAGAAAAGGAACAATACCAAATTGAATAAAAATACATATGTAAGTGACTTGATGATCTTTCCCGTTTTTGCCGTCACATTCAAATTAATTTTCCGGAAATCAATCCGGTATAAGGGCTGAATTGACAGGAATAAAAGGAGACAATAGGTTAACGTCGCGAAAAAAGAAGGGTGAGAATATTTTTCCTCAACCAAATTCATTTGAAACATTACCAGAGAAAAGACTGATGTAATTAGATAAAGGAGAGACACAAATGTGCTTACATCAAGTCCCCTCTTGTTCAATAAATATAGAAAATATAATCCAAAAAAAACAACTGGTACTAATTCCATCTTCAATATGCTATCTAGGCTCTACTTAGCCATTAAAAATGGAGAGCCGGACAATATCTTCAAACTCACCTTTATCATTCATTGCCTCACCCGTTAAAGTCGCCTCTACACTGAAACCAGCATTTCTTAAGAGGTCAACTTCATTGGGAAATTTCCTAAAAACGTAAGAATACACTTTATGCATACCATACTCCTTGAATGCCCTTTCAACAAGCATCTTAATGGCTATCGTTTGACCTTCAGGTTTCCAATCAACGTCACTACTGGTAAAAATACATAACTCGCATCGTTTGTTTCCATAGTCCATATCTTTAAGATAAACTGACGCAATAGGGTAAGCGCAAACGCCTGAGTACTCATCCAGACACTCTACTATGAACTGCTTATATTTACCTGTCAAAACATTTGCTTTGTAAAAGTCAAGATTGGATTCAACGGTCACTTTTGTTTTATCTAGGCAATGGCTCAAAACATTAGCATCGTTTCTCCAACGCACGATGCTCGGCCCGTCATTCTCATCAATAGGTCTCAAGAAAATCTGCATATTCTTTGATTATTAACGTGAATAATAATCAACACTATAGTCAAAATCGAGCTCGGCCATATGAGATAACCGGCCACGAACTTTATCTTTATCGCTCATCACGGCTTCTTCCCAAGGAATGTGCCAATTTATACCTAAATCCTCATCCAGAAGTTGAATACCCGAATCTGCCTCAGGGTGGTAAAATTCGTCGCACTTATACTGGAATACAGCTAACTCACTTAACACTGCAAAACCGTGAGCAAAACCTTTGGGGATGAAGAACTGAAGATGATTCTCTTCTGACAATTCGACTGCCACGTGCTTCCCGAAGGTAGGACTTCCTTTTCGTACATCTACTGCAACATCTAAGACCTTCCCTCGCACACATCGCACAAGTTTGCTCTGGGTATATGGTGGTTTCTGATAGTGCAAACCCCTAACAACGCCATAGGAAGACCTGCTTTCATTATCTTGCACGAAAACAATAGGTCGTACCTTCTCATCGAACTCTCGCTGAGAAAAACTCTCAAAGAAATACCCACGAGGGTCTTCAAATAATTTCGGCTTTATTATAACGACGCCTTCGATATCAGTTTTTATGACTTCCATATTTTACCACTTCAAAGTTCCTGAATTAATTTCATTTTTCATCTCATCAATGACTTTCAGCAGGTACTGGCCGTACTGGTTTTTGATCATTGGTTTTGCTAATTCTCGCATTTTTCCCTCACTTATCCACCCCCTTCGGTAAGCAATAGCCTCAAGACACGCTAACTTTAAACCCTGACGTTTTTCTATAGTAGACACAAAATTCGATGCTTCAGCAAGCGAGTCGTGAGTACCTGTATCGAACCAAGCATAGCCTCTGCCTAGCAGTTGGACTTTGAGTTGTCCTTCTTTCAAGAATTCTTGGTTGACAGTTGTTATCTCAAGCTCACCACGTGCTGATGGTTTGATGTGCTTGGCCACATCCACTACCTTATTCGGATAGAAGTAAAGCCCAACCACAGCGTAGTTACTCTTGGGCTCCTTAGGCTTTTCTTCAATGCTCAGGCAATTGCCCTGTCGGTCAAACTCAGCTACGCCATATCGTTCAGGGTCATCAACCCAATACCCAAATACAGTGGCTTTATTCAGTTCTTCAGCATTCTTCACTGCAGATTCAAGCATATCAGAAAAGCCACTGCCAAAGAAGATGTTGTCACCCAACACAAGGCAGGCACTGTCATCACCGATGAACTTCTCACCGATGATGAATGCCTGTGCCAGTCCGTCGGGGCTGGGCTGTTCGGCATACTCGAAGTGTACGCCATAGTCGGAGCCATCGCCCAGCAGACGCTTGAAGCCGGGGAGGTCGTAAGGCGTAGAGATAATCAGGATATCCCTGATTCCAGCCAGCATCAGTGCGCTGATGGGGTAATAAACCATTGGTTTATCATAGATGGGGAGCAACTGCTTGCTCACGCCCTTGGTTATTGGGTATAACCTTGTGCCGGAACCTCCGGCAAGTACGATTCCTTTCATGTTATATCTTTTTTTTATTTGTATTCTTGAAAAAGAGCGGCCTGCTGTTATTGCGCTCGGCATAGCCGCTCGGCTCGTCCAAGAACCTTTTGTCTTATGAGAGACCAGCGAGTTCCCCGCCTCTTATCCTCGGCAGTTCGGAGTGTGCGGTGCTCCTCCCTGCCCCAAAGCGGCTCCGCCTACGCGTAAGAGCGGTTGCCACTTAATTTGCTAATTATATCTTATTCCCAGATAATTGCTGATACAGATGCACCGCATACTTATCGGTCATACTTGAAACAAAGTCAACTATCATACGCCAACGTCCATAAGATCCCATTTCCTCTATATCATATTCATATAGTTCTGTACCTGTAAAGAACTTATATTGCTCATCTGGAAAGGAATTCTCATGTACAGAAACTTCAAGTCTGGACCGTGAAATAGCGCTCTTTACCCGCCCACGGAACTTGCTATCTTTATGGAACGCGTAATAGGACAATTGATCTAACAATCCTATCAGTACCGTGCGCCCAGTTATTTCTTCCGCACATATTTCCCTTCGCGAATAGATGTATTGCTGAGAGAACTTAGCCAGCGCCTTTGCTACGTTATTATCATCATCCTCAATAAGTTCCTTGCTATATATCCCAGCATCTATCTCATTTAAATGATTGATAAAATTATTCACGGCAAGATTTACAAGATACTGAATCATAGCAACACGTAAGTCAACCGCAGCCTTTCTATCTGCACCTTGTATAAGCTTCCCATCCTTAAATGCTTTACTCTTATATCCAATTATGTCACTCACACTTTTAGGTTTTTCTTTCCCTTCTTTCAAATAGAAATCTATACCATTGATGAGTGTATATATATCAAACCACTTGAGTCCATAAGCATCCTCAATATCCATAGTGAGATACGCTATAGAATCTGCGGCCTCAACTATAAAAGATAGCGGATGACGCTTAATCTTGCCGTCCTCGCATCTCAAATGGCATGCCTCAACCATCTTTTCAAAAACACTTTCTTCCGACCAAAACACACCGTGTTTTTTCGTTCCGATATAGTTCTTTTTTTTAGGACCGGGATTTGGATATTTCATATATGCCGCAAGGGTAGCATAAGTTAGGTTCAGTCCATCGAGAGCACCTATATACTGTAGACGAGTAAGAATACGAAAACCTTGGGCATTCCCGTCAAATTGAATGAAGTCCAAAGCTTTCCTCTGAATCTGTGCCTCATCTTTACTATCTGCACTAAAACTGTTTTGGTTATTAAGATAACGAGAGAAATACTCTTGTATCACATCCTCACCGAAATGGCCAAACGGAGGATTTCCAACATCATGAACAAAAGCTGCAGCACGGGCAATCGCTGAAAGTGCTGATACCAACTCATATCGCTTTCCCAAATCGGGATTCTCATCACAAAACTGTTGTGAACGAGTATAATTCAATATCAACGACTCAGCTATATTCATTACATGAATCGAATGCGTTAAACGAGTCAAGATGGCATCTCCGTTTGTCAAGGGAATAACCTGCGTTTTGTCGTGCATCCTACGAATGGCAGAACTGAACAACACCCGCCCATAATCACTCTCAAAAGGAGAACGTTTATCCGCCCCACCTACAGAATCTTTTCCTATTCTAACCCTTTCGGGACTTAAATATTTACTCCAATCCATAGCTGATAGTTCAAAAATCGAATGTCAATTGATAAGCTTTGCGTTCTTTCTGTGACATATACGTCCATATGCTATAGTCAAGCTCTCGACGGGCACAATCCATAAAGTCTGCGGCGAATTCTACCACTTCCTTAATATCATAGTAATTCCTACACATAATATCAGCACTCTCGATAAAGGCACGTATATGTCGGTCTACAGCAACAGTGTCGAACCCTAACAGGCGTTTCATATAGTCACAGGTCTTGTCACCAATCCCGTGAATGGTTTTAAGTTCTTCAACATTAATATCGCTTTTCATAAATTCAGTCAGTTCATCTGCCGTATCTATGTTATTTTCTATACAAAAACATATAAGTTCTTGCATTCTACGAGTCTTTTCCCTATTATGCCACCGCAGAATGTTTGCTACGCCATAATGGTCTAAAACCTCAGCAAACGAATGTACTGTGTCAGCATAAGGGAAGTTCTCTAATACATAACTAACTCGCGGCCATACGACCTGCCTGTAATTAACGCCCGCCTGTAAAATTGCATCCGTAAACAAAGCTCCTATATGATTAACATAGGGGCAAGGCTCCGGTTGAATAAGATGGAAATCATCTATCGTATCAATAAATTCTTTGAGCCGGAGAGCATTAGAAGTCATAACTCTACACATTGTGGCCGGCTTCTTGTTCTATTTGCTTAAATGCATTCAATCTATCCACGCAGTTCGGGCAAGCCCCACAGGGGACATCTGGAGAGGCCTGACATGAAAAAGTCTTTCCTATTGGTGCCTTTAGTTCAATCCCCAACTTGGCCACATCGTATTTTGTCATATTGCGAAATGGCATCTCTATCTTTACTGAGCCATACTCAGAAAGTAGCCCTTCCAATTTATTGAAGAACTCGGAGGAACAATCTATTTCCTTGGCATGATTGCTATTGATGAAAGCAGAATAGACTTTTTCAAGACCCAAAGTTTGTGCAAAGGATGCTGCAACTGTAAGCAGCAACACATTTCTGTATGGAATATAAAGGTCCTCAGCCTTCACCTCTTCATTCCACAAGTCAGCAGGTTTGATAAAACGCGATTGAGAATACTTGTAAATTGAAGAAACATCAATAATTTCAATCTTTTCAGTATACTGTGCAGGTATTACCTGCCTTAAAGTATCCAATTCGTGAGCGGCACAATGCTGTCCATAATTCACGAATAGAGGGATGAATTCAACTCCTTGCCTGACAAACTCGTACATCAACGTGGTTGAATCAAGTCCACCAGAGACAAGTATAACTCCTTTAGAGAGTTCCATTTGCATATTTCTTGGAATATTCGGTAAATACTTTTGACATTATGGCATCCATGTCGCTGCTAACCAGAGTAGGACATTCGGTGAGCATACAATTATCTGCAATAGAATAAGGATCATAAACAATAGCAGGAATACCCCTTTGAACTGCCATACCTAACTCTATCAATGTGCCTGGATCATTGTTTAGCAAAACCGCTACTAACATATTACAGTCGTAGAATATTTTCATATCACTGTGAAATAGCAGTTGCCGTTCTTGCTTGGTCGCACCATCGGGCATTTGCCCATTCTCTTTGACAGGCCTTCTCGGAATGAAATTGTGATAGGTCAAACTATTGCACAACACATCAATCGAACTGGTATTCAGGAAATCGAAATCTGGGGCTGCAATATAGATATTGCACTTCTGACGTACTTCCCAAGGTAAAAAACAACCTCCATGGAAACCTTTCAGCATCTCACCCGACATTTTGAGAACACCCGATACTGCACGTTTGACATCGTCACAAAACGTGCTTTTAGCATAATGCATAGATATCCAAGGAGCAAAGCATAACCTTTCCTCAAAAGTAGGTGCCGGTGCTGCTATTGTAGCGCAATCGAAGACGTCGCCAACTCCTACAGAATGAACTACTGTCGAGGTTTGAGAAGGTATGTTGAAGATTGTACCGCTGCTGGAGTCAAATGCCCTACTTCCACCTCTGTTCTCCTTCAATACTATTTGCTTAGCATAAGGTGAAAGCAACGAGAAGAAGTCATTGATATTGTCTTTGAAAGTGTTGCGAAACAAATCAGATGACGTTGAGACAAATAAAGTCTGCATACGCCTTCCTGCCGGTAGTTGATCTATGACTTTCACGTTATTGGCAACGTCTGAATGAATTTTTTGGTCTGTAGTTGTATGACTCACCACCACATTCATATCATAATTGCCCGATATTGCCATCAACTCGTCATAGGTCCTAAGTTTCTCCAATTCTGTCTCATCATAATCAATTGACACACAGTCTCTATAGAGAAATTCGTATCCTTGATCGCCAATTTCTTTTGCTTCCTTAATAAGCATTGTATACGGACATCCTGTCACATTGCCTATTTTAAAGATTGCTTTACAACCTATGTGACTGAGATATTCTCGAATTTGGCCATCCAGATAGCTTGGGGCGATATAGCCAACAGCATAATCCACATTCATAGCCCACAGACCACGTGCAGCATGGACAATTCCACCAAGGCGCATCTTTGACTGTGACGTATTTGTTGACAGCGTAACGTCAGTTAGTATGTCACCAACAAGACAAATCATAGCGTGTTTACTTCTTTTGAGGAGTAAAGGCAATGTTCACAGATGGCAGAGGTGTATCATAACTATCAGTTACTTGTCCCTCATACTGATATCCTTCCTGAATGCAGGCGAGAAGATAATTGTACTCTGTAGGTAAGTTTCCAATAGTAATACCGTTCTCGTCCACAGCAACAATTCGTTTATTTGATGTGATAATAATGGGGGTACCTGTCACCGGTACCTTACCATACTTCTTATAAAAATCACTTGTAGCTACATCTTCAAGAGACGTTGCCACTGCCCTATCGCAGATATACACAGTATCTTTACCACCTGTTACACCCGGCTGGGCTTTCTTGTAATCTGTGTAATCTGACAGATGTCCTGTTCCTGTACTTCCCATATGCTAATTTTTATATACCAAAAAACTTTTTTAATTGTTCCTGTTTTGTTTTGGTTACATTCCAATGTTTTGTCACATCTACATTCCGATCTTTTTCCTTATCATACTCTTTTGATGAATCAAAATTTGGATAATCATCGGATTTCGTATCGTTATTATATGAATTCAATGCTTGCAGATTAATCTCATCATCGATCTTTTCTTGATCAACTCCCATTTCTTGAAGCACTGATTCTGGATATATATGGTCAATTTGCCATCCATTACCTGTATACTTTCCATAGTCACTCCATTTAATCTGAGCACCTTGTCCATCCAATCTATAATCCTGTTCGGATTTACCAGGAACGGTTTTACATTTGCCCCAAACACTTAGTTTGGTTTCTTCAGTCCAATTTGCCATATGCTGAGTCTTAGATATGATAAACACCCTCCAGCGGGCAAATGTTGTGGCAGTCAAGGATAACCTTGCCCTTCAGCTTATCCCAGTTCTGCTTGATGTGGTCGTGCTTCACCATAATCACCACCATATCCACCTCGCTCAAGAACTGGTCGAAGTCCAGAATCTGGTTCTTCACAATCTCCTTCTCCGTAAAGAAGGGGTCGAAGGTCTTCAACGGCCTTGCCAAGTGCCGCTCCTGGATGTCCAGCATCTGCAGCGTCGGGCTTTCGCGGATGTCGTCCACATTCTCCTTGTACGTCAAGCCATACAGACCCACGCGACGATTATCCGTAATGCCATGCTCCTCCATAATCTCATGAATGCGCTCCAGCACAAACACCGGCTGATAGTCGTTGGTCTTCATGCTCTCGTCTATCACCTTCGCCAGCTGCGGATAGTCACCCACAAGGAACCAGGGATCCACCGAGATGCAGTGACCGCCCACTCCGGGACCGGGCTGCAGGATGTTAACACGCGGATGCATGTTGCAGATCTTGATAATCTCGTACACGTCCATATTGTCATGGCGGCAAATCCTCGACAGCTCGTTGGCAAAGGCAATGTTCACAGCACGGTAGGTGTTCTCGACGACCTTGGTCATCTCGGCCGTGCGGATGTCGGTGACGACAATCTCGCCCTGGCAGAAGGAGGCGTAGTAGCTCTTGACCTTCTCGCCAATCTCCTTGGAGTCGGCTCCGATGGTGCGGTTGTTGTGCAGCAGCTCATAGACCATATTGCCGGGGATGATGCGCTCGGGGGCGTGGACGAGGTTGATGTCTTCGCCAATCTTGAAGCCATTGGCTTCGATGACGGGACGGACGAACTTGTCGATGGTGCCAGGACTAACAGTACTCTCAACAACTACGGTTGCTCCCTTAGGGCAAACTTTCATCACTTCCTTAACGGCAGCTACCACATAACAAGCGTCCACCTTCTTAGAGAACTTATCGTAAGGAGTAGGAACGGACACGATGTACATATCTGTCTTCTGATACTCCATGGTGAACTTAATGCCTGCCTTTACAGCGGCAGCAAACAGTTCATCAAGTCCGTCTTCTTTGAAAGTAGTCTTGCCAGCATTCAGAGTTGCAACAAGTTCTTTGTTATAGTCGGTGCCAATTACCTCAACACCATGTGATGCCATCATAAGGGCAGTAGGAAGGCCAATATAGCCCAGTCCAATTACGTTAATCATTTCGTTTATAATGTTTTATTATCTTACTTTACTTCGTACCTATTTACATGTTCGCCGTTGAGGGCACGGACAATGCGATTGCAAGCTTTGCCATCACCATAAGGATTCACCGCTTTGCTCATGCGCTCATAGGCCTCAGAGTCTTCAAGCAGAGTGGAGACTTCGTTCACAATGAGGTCGTGGTTGGTGCCTACTAGATGTACGGTGCCGCTCTTCAACGCCTCGGGTCGCTCGGTGGTATCGCGCATTACTAGGACGGGCTTACCTAGACCGGGAGCCTCTTCCTGAATGCCGCCACTGTCGGTGAGGACCACGGTGCTCTTCTCCATTAGAAACACAAACTCAAGGTACTGGAGTGGCTCGATGAAGAAGAAGTTGCTGTACTTGGTGAGGTCATCACCAAACACTTCGTGGATGGGCTTGCGCACATTGGGGTTGAGGTGCATAGGATACACAAAGTCTACATCGGTGTACTTCTCACTAAGGTCCTTCATGGCAGTGACCATGCTAAGGAAGCCATCGCCGAAGTTCTCTCTTCTGTGGCCTGTAATCAGAACCAACTTCTTTCCGTCATCAAGACGGGACACGTCGTAACCGGCATTCTTAAGCACATTGATTTGCTCGTTGGCAAGTGCATTGTCGCTCTTGAGTTTATCAACTACCATGTGAAGGGCATCTATCACGGTATTGCCGGTGACAAAGATTTGGCCATGGGCCTTTTCCTCCTGAAGGTTGTGCTCGCTGAGGGGCGTGGGGGCGAAGTTGTAGGTGGCAATTCGGCCTGTAATCTGGCGATTCATTTCCTCAGGCCAGGGGCTGTAGATGTTGTGAGTTCTTAATCCGGCTTCTACGTGGCCAACGGGAATCTGTTGATAGAATGCGGCAAGGGCTGCTGCTGTGGAAGTGGTGGTGTCTCCATGGACAAGCACTACGTCCGGCTTGCACTCTTTGAACACATCACGCATGCCTGTGAGTACGCGGGCAGTGACGTCGTAGAGGTCCTGGCCTTGCTTCATTATGTTGAGATCATAGTCTGGCTTCACATCAAAAATGGTGAGCACCTGGTCAAGCATCTCACGATGCTGGCCGGTAACGCAAACTACTGTCTTGAAATCTTCCGGGTATTTTTGGAACTCCTTAACAAGGGGGCACATCTTGATGGCCTCCGGACGCGTTCCGAATACGAGCATTACTTTCTTCATATATAAGTTTTATTGTTTTAGCTTTGATTCTAAAGCTGGATTGTTTCTTGGCGAGTATTTGATTCTGGGACGGGATCAAATGGGCTTATTTAAGACTGATACTACTTTTGTCTAAATCGGCTCATAATACAACGACTATCCTCAGTTTGGAACATATGGCATCGTACACCATACTCACATATACATTATCGACAGCCCTTGTCCGTAGCTCTTCAAACTCGAATGGCATTCTCCACATTATTACTATATTTACGCGTCTTCGTTTTCTATTGTTTCATTCCAGAATTTCAGAAGCAATTGCTCAAGATGTATCTTGTTGTCAAACAAAATAGTCTTTCGCTTAAGGTCTGTCTCTTGATTAATGAGAGACTCAAAATATGCAATCATATTCTGAACAAAGGGTACTGTATTCTCGTTCATAATCTGTAGATTATTTTGGTTAGATTATTTCTTGTTTTGTCGTAAGCCTGCGTGGAGGACCTCTCTGTCACATGCCCCCCCTGCGCAAAATGACGGTTGCAGTTTAATTTTTCTTTCTAAACAAACCTATAATCCAGTTCCAGATCTTAATCGCCCAGTGCCATACAAAGGAGCAAAGAAGTTTTAAATCACTAGGGTATAACGCCTTTACCACACTATTTATATACAAATCTGTAAAAGGAGTTGTATCAGGATCAGGATCTTTGGGGTTCTCCACGTTGTTCCAAGCTGCAAGGTACTTTTTGGTAACACCAGAAGGCTTACCGATAGTTAATGCTTGAATGGCTTTTTGATATTCCGCTGTTTCCTTCGCAACTTTTGTACGTAGATAACCCCTCTGTACACTGGAGCGTAGCCACAGTCTTGCAACATGTACAACTAGTGGGAATAGTAGAATAATAATCGTCAACAAATCAACCCTTTCGTATAGACCTTTTACAAAACTAAATTGTAATGAGGAGTTTAGTCCTTTCCAAAACCATAACGTGATAAATACCGCCAAAATAACTGTAAGAGATATAACAACCACCTTCATAAACTTGAAAATTCTATTATGAATCAATTCAAGTATGAAGATTAAGCCATATGAGACTATGACAGGAACTGCAAAACGAGTGGGATCTGCTGTCAACCTCTGCTCAAAACCAACAAGGACAAGGAGCAAGAAGCATAGGACAATCATAAACACCCCCATCCTTCGCAGTCCTAAGATTTCATTATCGCGTGTTATTTCCACAGATTCATTTATAGAATCTTGCAAAGAAATACTATCAACAGACACTTTACGGTCTGGATTCCAAAAGAGTTTAAACTTTTCGCTATCTAGGCACATCGTGAAATAGACAGCAGCACAAAGTTCAATAAACGAACTAAATTGTCCAATCATCCTAGATAGTCTTTATATAGATCTTTTAAATCCTCCTGAATACCCGCATTCACTACTCGAGTACCTCTCTTCTCAACATTGATACTTCCTTCAGCTGTTAAAACAGTTGTGTACGATGGATAGTCGCTACCTTTTGAAACGTTATTTTTCCAGTTCATCGGGCGTAGATTACGCTCGTCGTTTATTAATTCATCCGGCACCCCAGCCGCCTCCAAAAGCACCTTAGGGTAAATATGATCAATCTCCCAACCATAATCAGAATCTCTATTCTTATAATCTGAATAGTGAATGATGGCACCTGAAGCATCACGTCTGACCTGTACAGGATTTTCTCCTTCGACAGTTCCGGTATTTTGCCATAATCTTATTTTAAGTTCTTCACAGTACTCCATTCTGACAATAATTGATTATAAGACAAATTTTATATTATTCTTACCGTAGCGTACTAACATCAATAAGTCTGACATATGGAGCTGACCACAATTGCGTAGTTCTAAATACCCTTGTGATTTCGTCATTGCGTCCACCAAGGTTCTTATATCCAAAACAGTGTAGTCACCAGCATCAATTGATATGTTGCCGCCTTCAAATAATAACATAAGTAATTCAGATACTGTACGTTTCATTATATTAATCTTTCAATATCCTTAAATACAGTTTAACTCCAAAAGGCCTCAAGTTCATGAATTTACGTCTTAAACAATGCTCATAGAAGCGAGGACAAATATCTTATTACAACCATTTTTAAGTGTTTCATCATTTCTTTTCACAGGTCTTGATCCCACTTACAATTTCCGAGTTTACAAAACTGATATAACTGTAATTCGCTCTACCTGATTATACTCTCCCATTGTCAAATAACCCTTACAGTCATAATCTATCACAAGGTCTTGTTTCAGTATTCCGCTTAATCATACTTAGCATAGAATACCTTACTTAACGATATTATTAATTCCGTTTAATTCGTTCTGAATGTATTCCAGGCTAGCAATCTTAGCTTTGGTCTCTTCAAGATTCAGACGATATGTATTGTCACTATTGAACTCGTCAATGGTAGCACGCTTTGTATCGCCGTCCTTGAAATACTTGTCGTAGTTGAGGTCACGGTTATCGGCCGGGACACGATAGAAGTTGCCCATATCTTCGGCCTTAGCGCACTCTTCCTTGGTGAGCAGCGTCTCATACATCTTCTCACCGTGACGAATACCAATCACCTTAATATCTTCCTTCTTGCCGCCAAACAACTCACAGACAGCCTCTGCCTGGGTCTGGATGGTGCAAGCCGGGGCTTTCTGAACAAGGATGTCACCATTCTGGCCATGCTCGAAGGCAAAGAGCACGAGGTCCACGGCCTCTTCGAGAGACATGATGAAGCGGGTCATCTTAGGCTCCGTGAGCGTAATAGGATTGCCCTTACGGATCTGGTCAATCCACAGAGGAATCACGCTTCCGCGAGAGCACATCACATTACCATAGCGGGTGCAGCAGATCTTGGTGTCGCCAGAGAGACGGCTCTTGGCCACGGCAATCTTCTCCTCAATGGCCTTGGTGATACCCATCGCATTGATAGGATAAGCCGCCTTGTCCGTCGAGAGACATATCACGCACTTCACCCCTGCATCAATAGCGGCATCCAGCGTATTGTCCGTACCTATCACATTGGTCTTCACGGCCTCCATCGGGAAAAACTCACACGAAGGCACCTGTTTCAGCGCAGCAGCATGGAACACATAATCCACGCCCTTCATGGCATACTTCAGCGTGCTCTTGTTACGCACGTCACCGATGTAGAACTTAATCTTATTTGCTACTTCCGGCATACGAGTCTGGAAGTCGTGACGCATATCGTCTTGTTTCTTTTCGTCGCGGGAGAAGATGCGGATTTCACCTATGTCGGTCTTCAAGAACCGGTTTAACACTGCATTGCCAAAACTACCTGTACCGCCTGTTATCAAGAGGACTTTATCCTTAAATAGTGACATAAATATCTTATTTTGTTAATTTGTTAAATGTTAAATACTGTCCTTGCGCCAAACCATTTTGTTGACCACACCTACGTAGGACTGGATGATGCGGACTACCTTGGTGGAGACGTTCTCGTCTACATAGTCGGGAACGGGAATGCCGGGTTCGTGGTTCTGGATGAGCTCTACGGCCACATCTACACTCTGCAGGAGGCCCTTGGTGTCAATGCCACTGAGCACAAAGCAGCCTTTGTCCAATGCTTCAGGGCGCTCTGTAGAGGTGCGGATGCACACAGCAGGGAACGGATGACCTACGCTGGTGAAGAAGCTGCTCTCCTCAGGCAGGGTGCCGCTGTCACTCACCACTGCAAAGGCATTCATCTGAAGGCAGTTGTAGTCATGGAAACCCAGGGGCTCGTGCTGAATCACGCGCTTGTCCAACTGGAATCCGCTGGCCTCAAGGCGCTTCTTGCTTCTGGGGTGACAACTGTAGAGGATGGGCATATCATACTTCTCTGCCATCTTATTAATGGCATTGAACAGCGACAGGAAGTTCTTCTCCGTATCAATGTTCTCCTCACGGTGAGCGCTCAGAAGAATATACTTACCTTTCTCCAAGCCCAGACGCTTGTGAATATCGCTGGCTTCAATCTCTGCTAAATTGTTGTGCAGCACCTCAGCCATAGGGCTGCCGGTGACGTATGTGCGCTCCTTAGGCAGACCGGTATCAGCCAGATATCTGCGGGCGTGCTCGCTGTAGGCCATATTCACATCGCTGATGATGTCAACAATCCTACGGTTGGTCTCCTCTGGCAGACACTCATCCTTGCAGCGGTTACCGGCTTCCATATGGAAGATGGGGATATGCAGGCGCTTGGCACCAATCACACTGAGGCAGCTGTTGGTGTCACCCAGAACCAGTACTGCATCTGGCTTCACCTCTACCATCAGCTGATAGCTCTTGGCAATGATATTACCCATTGTCTCGCCCAGGTCGTTACCCACGGCTTCCATATACACATCAGGATCTGCCAACTTCAGGTCTTTGAAAAACACGCCATTCAGGTTGTAGTCATAGTTCTGACCGGTATGTGCCAGCAAGCAGTCAAAATACTGACGGCACTTATTAATCACCGCAGCAAGGCGGATAATCTCCGGCCTTGTGCCAACAATAATCAGAAGCTTCAGCTTCCCATTGTTCTTAAAACCACTCATATATTCTTTTTCTTTGTTT
>OCVV012883424.1_pt1 | contig 28907 bp, 20 predicted proteins | sample 1539721 | NCBI WGS metagenome assembly OCVV01 (sample SAMN02144230, study PRJEB22623) | gut metagenome | biome: sheep rumen | host: Ovis aries | place: New Zealand | reverse complement strand
CCTCGTAGGCATAACAAGCAAATCTACTTGCCTGCAGCTGTGCATCGCTGTCGTATGTTACGGCGCGTGTAGCCTCCATCACCCTCCAGCAGTCGGCATTAAGGCGTATCTCCGTTGCGCCGCCCCCACCATTATCAGTGATGTCGTCGCCAGAGCATGCAGCCAGCAGCGCTGTTGCCATAAGTAAGCCAATGAATATGTATGTCTTTGCGCTACGCAACCTTACCATATTTCAGTTCTTGTTTCAGATATTCGTAGTTATATGGGCTACTTTGGTAATATAGTCCTGTTTGCACGTCTGACAGTTTATCATAAAACTGTGATGTATATACTATATCAAGAGCGTCCACCACAGAAAGACCATAATCTTCCATGATGTAATGTGCCACATCATCGGTAACACAATCTATTAAGAATTTCTGCTCATTACTCATCTATATATTGCAATTTTGTTATGGCCAATTCTGTACCAAAATAATACTGATTGTTTATATTCTTGTATGTAAGTTCCTTTACCAAATCTTCTAAACTAATAACACCTAACAGGTATCTACGTAGTTGAAAAGCTACAGTATCATCTGCAACAGGTCCGACTACTATGTCATATTGATGTGAGAATCCTTTTCTATTTATATCACGATTATCAAGAACAAATCTTGCCCATTCCACAGATACTTGAGGAAATATTTTCACTTTAAGTGAATCATCATTCAACCATTTCTCTTCAAACTCAAATGTTGTGACTTGAGGCTCTCCGGTTCCTAACATTCTTACGCGTCGAACAGCCATGTCTTCTGCTTGAGAACGAACTGAAGTCAGATAAAATCCTTTTCCAAAATCTTTATTCGGTTTACATAAACTAAGATTTATTTCATTTATCTTTACATTTGAACCATGATACAGTATCATCCTAATCCTCCTCCGTTTTTTCTACATACCACAGACATATCGCTGACAGCATCCTCCAAAGAAAGAGTATGTTCTGCAGCATAACATTCATCAATGAAACTGATGCCACCGTATCTTTTGAGATAAGCATACGCTTGCTTTGGCATTAAGTCATATTTCTCTCCGAATGCATCTATGCAGTATATTATATATGTAAGTTTATTGCTTTCTTCGTTTGCCATATTTCCGTTGCCCCCGGGCCTTATTCTTTTTCTATAGAAACCCAGTGGGGAGTCGAACCCCACCGGGCTTATTAGTTCTCCTATGTCACAGAATACTCATGTGAAATAGTATAGTCTGCCTAATCATTATGGTGCAGGAACTATTGCTGGTACGTCAATGGCCGTTTGGTCTGCCCATGTATCAACAGTAACCTCAACGAATTTGATTTCTGCGCTGTCAAGAAGTTTGTCGAGGTCAGCATCAGTGTCCTTATTCTGCTCATAATAGCCACCACCAGCAAGGTCAACTGTATAGGTGTATCTCTTACCAGGCTCCCAGTTGAATGTAGCAGAACCATCATCGCCTATTGGCCAGATTGCCCAAACCGTACCATGGCCTTCTGTGCCGTCATCTACGATAACTGTGCTATTTGTGTCGTTATTCATAATCTTCAGCTTCACAGCAATGAAAGCACCATTTACTTTATCATTTGCTGCAGGTGTTCCAGAGTTAGCATATGCTGTTGCTGCTGTAATACGCTGTGGAACGAGTATAAATTCGCCACTAAGAGGTGTAGCAGAAGCCTCAGCAGCAATAGCTGTTGCGTCAAAGGTTGAAGAGTACTGTGTGTCGGCTGACTTTGTAGTATTGGCAGACCAATCACTGAATGCCAATGTTCCAGTGCCTGCAGTACTTGATTCAGACAGTATGAATGTGCCTTCTCCATCAAGATAACCTACTTTCCATCCGTCAACAGAGAACTTCATTGTAGAAGAAGTATTCTTTACCTGTATGGCAATCTTTGATGCCGTATGGCGGAAGTTCAATGGCACACCGTCAGCTCCATAAGATGCCGTTAGTGAATTTGTATTTGTATATGTGCCAGACTTACCTATGTCCTGTTTTGTAGCAAACACAAGATCTGCATACGTTGAGTTAGCAGCTGTTGCTGGAGTGAAAGTAAAACTGTTGTATGCCTGCTTCGCTACCTGACTTGCAACGGCAGAGTTGACAGAATAAGCATAGAAATCAAGCGTGCCAGATGATGGCCAGTAGTACTTTGTAGTACATGTGAATGTACCTGAACTTTTTGTGTAAGCAGCATCGTTAATATATGGATCGGTGGTTTCTCCATGACGGAATGCTGTTACATTAAATGAACTGATGTTTTCTGTGGTAACATCTGAAGTTGATGACGCACGTGTCAACCCTTCAACGATGGTGCGGAAGTTGATGGCGTCCCCTTCATATTGAGCGATGGTGTCATCGTTGCTGCAAGCTGCAAGCATCATGGCTGCTGCTGCAAAAATCCATAAATTCTTTTTCATAATCTTTAAGTTTTAGAGTGTTAATAATTTTTTTCTGTTTTATGTTTCTTGTTTTCTCTCTCTCGTCTCTTTGCGCATTATACTTTGATTCTCCCCTACATCGTGACTTCAATATTTACACCTTGCCAACTATCAATAACAGGTTGAAAGCCAGAACCGTTGACAATAGGTTTCGGGATGGGAAGTCCGTCAACCTCTATCGATATGGTATTGTTGTTGTCATCTATCACCGCATGTTGCAACTTGTCTGTTACGTCAATTGTGTAGTACCATTTCGAGCCATCAGCAAGTATGGCATAGATGGTGAGGTAGTGAGTAATGTCCGAAGCGTCAGTGCGACGCCCGAAGATGTTCACCGTTGCCTCAAGGGTCTCGTCGTCTGTTTTCTGAACGGTAAAAGCCTCTGTAGCCATCTGCTGTCCTAATTCTCCTGTTGCTATATAGCGAGATGCTGCAACACCGGAGATTGCGCCTCCTATACCTTCGGTATATTTCAGATTTGGCACGTTGGCAATCTTTACCTTCAGGGTGGTGTAGCGGTACTCTGGCATAAACACCAGATGGTATCCATCACCATCAGCAACGAGGGTAAACTCTTCACTTACGCATCCCCAGATGGGGTCAGGTTCAAGAATTACTCGTTCCTGTTCGGCACCGTTGGCCTGTGGCATTCCTGCTCGTGTGAGCTGTGTGCCTTCCTCGATGGACGACAATCTGGTGTAGGCCTCAATGGTGTTCCATGCTCCTGCACCCCTATAGAGTATGGTCTCCGTATTGTTGTTGTAGGTTACGGCGCGCCACCTTCCTGGTTCGAGTGTGGCAGAACCGCCACTGAGAGGGTAGTCATAGCGTATAGGTTGCTGTGAGGGTTCATCAATATTGTAAAAGAGCACTGTCATACTTGTCGCTGTATGCTGCGGGGCTTTTTGCCAGTCGAAGGTGACGAAGACCTTGTCTGAATGAGAGTGGTCGTAGCACAAATCTTTATATTCGCATCCCGTCAGGAGGCAGAGCAGCAGAAGTAAACTGCCTGTTGCCACCCAGCGCCGGGACTGCGGTGAGTGTTTCATAGGCCACCTCCTTTCCTGTTAGTTTCTATAGGGTGTATAGTTTTTATAGTATCTGTCACACCTATAGTATTTATAGTGTCAATAGCGTTTATAGTGTCTGTAACATTTATATCATATACCTTATTTATATTATCTATATTTCCTATCGACTTTGTTTTCTTCTTTCCCCCTAAGAACCATGCCAGCGTGAGTTCCAGTTTCGTCGGTCCCCACCAATGGCGTTTCTTCGTGGCAAGCCATACGTAATGATTGTATTTGTCATTGCTGGGTTCATATTCTTTATATTCTCCGTCCTGGAAACCCAGTCCGATTGAGAAATCCATCTTCATCGAACGGCCTATGCGCCAAGAGTAACCATACTCTACACCTCCGCCGAAACCGAACTTCGATGCTTGATACCCCTTACCTCCCCATTCAAGGTCGTAAGTGAGCCCTGTAAGATAGAAACCTATATGGTGGCCTACCAGCGGCACATCTGATACCCAATCAAGAAACTCAAAGTATTTCTTCACTGTGAGGTATCCGCCATAGGCCTGCCAGTAGCGGTGGCGGTTGTCAGATGAGAACCACGTATATAGCCAGTCGAGCTGAATGGCCCATCCGTTTTTCATCTGCAGCTCTGCTCCTATGTTAGGTATGAGTAACGCATCATACAATGTGTTGGTGCGTATAGCGATTAGCGTGTTGCTTTTGCACGTGTCGCATCTTTCTGCACTGCACGCAGTGGCACGCATTACGAGAAGGATAGTAATCAGTATTACACTGACACCAGCTCTGTGGGCAATATGTGTAACTATCATTCTCATTTGTGTTCTCCTCGTATTAAAATTTTCTAAATACTGTTTGCGTTGCGGTTAGACTTGCTCAGGTTTTAATATTATCACATCTATTTATTCGTCAAAATTACATTTTTATCTATCAAATTCCAAATAAACTGTACAAAATCTACCTCTTTTTTCTATTTTTTTGACATATATCAGATGTTAGTTTCAAAAATTAACATTTAAAGAGGATAATCAGGTATATATTTCTGTTATTTGTCACAATATCAGATTTTGCGTGTTTACGGGAAGATAGTTTTAAATTCTTCAGCAATTGCAGTTTAGCGTTAGATATAGAAACAAATGACCGTAACTATGTATAATTACGGTCATTCGTTTCTAATTTATTACTTACGGAATAGTTACTCCGCTATTATTATCTTACGGCGAGTACCGTCTGGCTGACTAACGATGTTCAGACCGCGTGACAACCTCATTGTCTTACGTCCGGCTGCGTCATATATCACGCCGCCCTCAACAGTTTCCATGCTGCCATCAACAGTACTTATGCCTGTACTTTCAACTAAGATGATGCGGCAGTCAAGCAAGAGGAACTCATGATAACCACCAACGGAAGTCTGGTCGGTGAAACTGATTACATAGTTGCCAGCCTCACTGATATTAAACTCCAGTTCGCGTGGCGTAGCGCTGCTCAGGTTTGCAGCATTACTTCCACCTGCATTGGGTGAAGCGGTAAGCACCTTTGACGCTGCTACCGAAGCACCTGTAGTGGCATTAAGTATTTGTACCTTATACATAGGACTTTCCTTCCATGCCGCCATGGCGTAACACAATTTGTATTTGCCAGGCTCCAGCGTCAGTTCACGCCCTGTCTGACGACCAAGTTCCGCACAGTTATTGCGCCAGTATAGAGCCTTGCCCTGCCATCCGGTAAACCCGCTCATGGTGCGTGAACCCTGCGTATAGGTATTAGGATACTGATGCACTTCATTATTCTCCTGCACGCAGCGCCATCCGCGCGGCAGAGTGCCAGCCAGAGTGCTCTCATAATCTATCTTGCTCACGGTATAGCCATCAACAAAGACAGGCTGCAGGGTCACGTTGTCGTTAGGCATACGGAACTTTATGTCGCCCTCCTCGTCTATTGTTATGGTCTTTTCGAGGGTATAGAACACGGAATTAACCACTCGCAGTTCTTTCAGTTTGTAGCCCTCGGCAGGCTCAACTGTAAGCGTAATGGTATCACCCTCCATAGCTTCCGTAAAGTCAGGCGTCACCGTACCATTGTCAGATGCATTCACAGTGACGTCGTATGTCATTGGCTCCACATCGCTTGGACGGTAACTGATTTGGTCGATATACATCTGCACGCCATTAGAGTTTGTTACCACGAGCGTATTGTCGCCCTCCTTAAGCGATGCATCAATAAACGCCCAGCGCCATTCTCCCTCTGGTGTCTTCACGCATGAGGCATACTTGCGTGAGTCTTGGTTGACGTTAAGACCGATTGTGGTATTTTTTGCAGTACACATATAGCGCACGCCAATCACGTAGTCACCCGCCTGCATGGCAGTGAGCTTCAGCGTATGGCGCAGCGAACCGCTGGTACTCGTACCCATATCAACGAAGCCGTTGGCCGAATGTCCTATCACGTTAGGATACCAGTTGTATGGATCAGTACAGCAAGACTGTATGTTGCGATAGTCCATATCCTCAGCCTCGATGAGTATCTCGCCGCGCCAAGGTTCCGGTTGCTGCGGTGCCGACAGTTTTGTAATCTCTATAGCGTCGGTAGCCTCGGAGCGGTCGTTAGCGCCGCTACACGTGATTGTGAGGTCAAGGGCGCCACAATGTTTCACGACAAACGTGGCCGTCTGCGCATCCGCATCATACTTCTTAGTCACACTGATAGAACCGCCATTCTGAGCAGAGGCATGCTTCACAAGGTTATGCGTTGGCTCTGCCGTAACGCCTGTAACGACGATGGAATCTGTGCGGAAGGTAACGGTGTCGGTGCGGTAGTTGTTCATATAGAACACCAACTTATCGTTAAACTCACGTATCACGGCACTTGACAGCAAGTCATAGTTCAAGCGCAGTTCAGCGCAGGTATTATACTGAAGCGGTATGGTAGCCTCAGCACGTTGCTTGCCATTCAGGTAAGAGTGTGGGTTATATGTCACAATCTGGTTGCGGTAGCGATTTACGTAGAGGTCACCCGTTGACACCTTGGGATACTGCTGGTTGAAGTCTGCTACCTTCTTGGTAGAGTTAGGCCAACGCGAAGTGTAATTTGATTTCTTCACCTGCACGGGAATAGCCTTGGCGAGGTCATCATACAGTCCCGTCACCATTGGTATTGCACCATAGCGTCCTGTCGATTTGAAATAGCAGTAGTTGTCCATCCAGCGTCCCTGATTAGGGTTCATGGGGTCAGTCTGTTTATACACACCGTCATACAAATCGTCCCACACAGCATAGCGTGCCTGGTCGTTGCCAGAGTTTACGTCGTTAATGACAACAATCTTAGTCTTCCCTACTATCTCCTCGCGCGATGGTATGTATATCTGTCCGCTGGTCACGCGACGGAACATATCTATCCATACCCCGTCCATGATTGGGAAGCGAGCCCAGTTCCTGCGCGTATAACCGTCAACGGTAGAGGTACCTACTTCATGGAAGCACTCATCGCGCCATGTCAGTTCGGGACCGTCCCACACGCTGCCACCATTCACGCACATCTGCTCCATCACCGTACCTATGCCTGCCGCAGCAGGATATTTCTTGCCGCTGTTTTTTCCGAACATAGCTTCCATTGCGCCATTCCATCCGCAATTATCATAGCGCACTCCATAATTCCTGGTAAGGCCTGAGATGAAAGGACCGAAGGTAACCGACTCGTTATTGTAGAAACAAGAGCTGGTGGTATATTTATATAGGAAGAGAATAGACTCCGGATAGTTGCGACAAGCATTAAGGAAATCAGAGTTACGCTTCAACTCACCAATAGGGTTCAGTCCGTGACTCCAGATGTTTCCGCAGAAAGATACCGTGAGCAGTCCGCCATATTTATGCGACATATTCACGAGTTTTGCAAACAAAGCCCAGCGGTCTGTCTGCGTGGCAGACGATTTATCGCCCACCTCATCAAATCCCCAGAACTGCTCGGCGTAGTTCCAACCGAGGAAATTAGGGAATTTCTTGAAGAAATACTCATACGTAACCATGTCGTTATCCTGTATATGGGTATGTCCGCCAGAAGCCGGCTGACATGTAAACCACATACCATTCTGTTGACATACCGTAGCCCACGACTTATAGGTCTGGAAGGCATAATGCGGCATCTTATATACATTCTTCTCCGTATCATACTGACATGAGAGCGAAAGGTTAAGGCAAACCCACGGACGTACATTCTCAGGTATGAGGTCAATAATCTTCTGAGGGTCGGCCTTGTACCACACATCGACGTGGATGAACCACAGCGGATGCTGTGAGTCAATCGGTCGCCGCTGCTGTGCGCTGACTTCAGTACATGTCAAGGCAAAAATAGCAATAAGGATTAGATAGATTTTTTTCATTGTTTTTGCAGTTAATTATGTATTGATTTAGTTTTTACTGCAAAATTACTCCACTAAAGCTAACTAACCAAAGGTTTTTGTTGCATATATTATCGAATTAGCAATCTCTTTCATTTCCTTCAAAAACGCACCTCAGCACTACCCTTCTGTATATCAATAGCTTAAACGCAGCATCGCAATCGCAATGCTATTACCGTGTAATCAGATACAGATTAGTGTGTAATCGCAATGCGATTACACACTAATCCCTACGCTATTACATAGGCATACGTTTATGGTGGGTTCCGATTACTTTCATTTATTGACTTTTGGCATAATTTAACAAGACGTTTGTTCAATAATTCGAAAAAATATTATAACTTTGTATTATGTTGAACTCAACTGAAAAGTTAAATTAGTATATCAATGCAGATTGCTCGGCAAAAAAATCCTGAAGACTAATTCTTCGAGGTTCTATACGGAGCGTTTAAAAGAACCTGCCTATTTGAAAAAGACGGCATAAACCATATAATCATAAGAGACTACCAAAATCAACAACTATGGCTAAAAGAAGCATAATAACGGTAAAGAATGTGAGCATCAGAACGATGACCGTCAACGGTATTGACTACATTTGCATTACAGATATTGCTAAACAGAAAAACGAAATTAACCCTACTGGTGTCATTGCCAATTGGATGCGTAATCGTAACACCATTGAGTATCTCGGTTTGTGGGAAACTATATATAATCCGAATTTTAATCCCATCGAATTCGAGGGGTTTAGAAATCAGGCAGGTCTGAATGCCTTCACGCTCTCACCATCACAGTGGATTGAGACAACACGTGCCGTAGGACTCATCTCGCAGGCGGGGCGCTATGGTGGAACCTATGCCCGTTCAGACATTGCCTTCAAGTTTGCTAATTGGGTTTCTGTTGAGTTTGAGCTTTATCTTGTGATGGAGTTCCAACGCCTGAAAGCCAAGGAGCAGGAGCAGATTGGCTGGACAGCCAAGCGCGAACTTTCGAAAATCAACTACCGCATCCATACCGATGCCATCAAGCGTCATCTGATACCTGAGGAGGTGACAGCAGCACAGTCAAGCATTATATATGCCGAAGAGGCTGACGTACTCAATGTAGCAATGTTTGGCATGACTGCCAAGCAATGGCGCGAAGCCAATCCAGGATTGAAAGGCAACATTCGCGACTATGCCACAATTAACGAACTCATCTGTCTCTCAAATATGGAGAACATCAACGCCGTGCTCATCAACGACGGTATGCCACAGGGTGAAAGGCTTGTAAAACTCAACAAGATTGCTATCCAGCAGATGCTGGTGCTTGAGAATAATGAAGGTAGGAAATTGTTAAAATAGACTGTTATGAAGGGAAAGAGATATACACAGACTCAACAAGTCATAGACACTCTACGGCAGCAAGGAGGATATGCGACATTGGGAATTATCAAGATTGATGACAGAATAAGTAAACCCACTGACTATCAGCAGTTATGCCAAAGGTCAGTGGGTTAATTGTTCCCAAATTGTGTCAGACGCGCTATGTTAAGGAACTCAATTTGTTTGAGCTAAACCAAGGTACCGCCAGTTCTAATCATTCTTATGCTTCTCTGCATACTCCGATGGCGAAAGACCGAAGTGGGTTTTGAAGGCTGTGGAGAAGTGAGCCTGGTCGGCATAGCCTACCTTATATGCCACTTGTGCTACTCCCACCTTGCCCTCGCTGAGCAAACGTGCCGCCTGCTCCATACGCAGGTTGCGCAGGAACTTACCCGATGCTATTCCGGTAATCTCCTTCATCTTGCGGTGGAGCTGCGCACGACTTATGCCTACATCCTCTGCCAGCGAATCAACATTATAGTCAGATTCAGATATATGGGCATTTATCGAGCGCATAATGCGTTCCATCAGAGCATCGTCGTTACCCTTTACCTCAAGGTTGGCTATGCGCTCCTTCTGCTGCACGGCACCACTGAATTTTCCCTTCAAGCGCCTTACGCCGTCGATGAGGTTGTCAATCTGGATATGCAGTTCCTCCATATTAAACGGTTTGGCTATGTAAGCATCGGCACCGTTCTTCAATCCCTCCAACTTGTGTTCCACTTCAGCCTTTGACGTAAGCATAATAACCGGAGTCTGCGACACCTGCGGATTTTCCTTGATGCGCTTCAGCATACTGATGCCGTCCATCTCAGGCATCATCACATCACTGACAACGAGGTCATAAGGTGTAGTTGCAGAGAGTAGCATCTTCAATCCTTCGCGACCGTTAGGAGCATGGTCAAAACGATAACGCGAACCGAGTTCGCTTATTATATAGTTAGCAATCTCAAGGTCGTCGTCAACTATGAGCAAGCGATACGGTTTTGCTTGCTTGCCGCCCTGCGCAGAGGCAGGCGCTACGTGGCTCAGGTTATCTTCCTGCATCACTATCTGTTCGGGTGTCAGGTGGGCATTACCCTTAGGCAGTGTAACGGTGAAGCAAGCGCCACGCTGTCCGTCAGGGCGAACCGATGCCTTTATCGAGCCACTGTGCATCTCGGTAATAGCCTTGCTGAGGTTAAGGCCTATGCCAGTGCCGCGCAAGCCGAGGTCATCGGCATTACGTCCCTGGTAGAAACGGTCGAAGATATGCTCCATATCCTCAGGCTTCAAGCCCAGACCTGAATCCATCACCTGTATGTACACACTGGTCTCGTCATCCTTTACGCTGACACGTATCTCACCATCGTCAAACGTATATTTGAAAGCATTTGACAGAATATTGGAAATCACCTTATCAAAATTGATACGGTCAATCCATACAGGTATCTCAGTCTTGTCATGGTCAAAGGCAAACGTGATGCCGCGCTGCTCTGCACTATATTGATATAGTTTGCAAATGCCATTGACAAATTCTATGATATTGGTCTCGCGACAATGCAGGCGCAACTGGTTCTTGTCAAGACGACGCTCGTCAAGTATTTGGTTCACGAGCACCATAAGTCGGTTGGCGTTGCGGTCAATGGCATCAACAGACGACTGTACGTCAGCAGGCTGCATATCATTTGACTTCATTCCTTTCAGTTTTCCTACAGCCCCCATGATGAGAGTGAGCGGCGAACGTATATCATGCGTGGCATTGATGAGGAACTTCATCTTCTCCTCGTCAAGCTGTTGCGCTGCATGGTGTCGCCACATCCAGCCTGCAAGGATGATGATACCAGAAATCAATATGATATACAGCAAATATGCCCACACCGATTTATACCATGGCGGAGTAACCTCAATGGTAAACATACGTGGTTTGGAGTACGTGCCACTTATCTGAGCCCTGACCTCAAGGCGATACTTACCGGGCTGCAGATGGCTCAGCTGTATCGTATTGTATCCCTCAGGTGTCTGCATCCATTCACCATCGTTGATGCGATATTCAAAAATCACGTCTGCCTGCTGGCTTACTCCCAGCAGCGAGAACTCCATGGTGACGGTATTGTCAAGGTATGACAACCTGAAGTAATCGCTTTCCATCACTGGTTTGTCGGTTATCGTTTCACCGTTTGATGTCGTCGTAGTGTTAATGGGATGTCCTGCCAACAGGAAGGCCGTCATACTTGGTGCAGGCAGGTCAAGCACGGGACCCGTGACCTGCGATGGTCGGAACATCGTCAGTCCCTCGCTGTTTGCGAAACACACCATGTCGGCATCGGTGTGCATACCAACGCCTGCAGTGTATTCCTTGCCAGTGAGTCCGTAATCTTTGATATGGCTGATAAACATACGCTTGCGCACGTCATACTGCCAGATGCCCGACGACGTGGCACACCATATATCTCCACCGGCAGCCTCCACGATATAACTTATAGATTTATCCTGCAGACCGCCACCAGCGCGGAACAGGACTGCCTCTTTCTTTCCTTGTTCATATACATACAAACCACGCTCCGTACCGATAAGGATGTGCCCGCGTGAAGTTTCACAGAGCGAGAAGCACATCACCTCATTCAGGAGTTTATGCCAGCCAAGCGAATTAAAACTGTCGCTTACAGGGTCGTAACACGACACTCCATCTGCCGTTGCCAGCCATATACGCCCCTTACTATCGGGCATCATGGCTAATATCCAGTCATTGCAAAGATGGCCGCGGCCATTGTCTTTCATCCTTTGAGAATACTGGCGCATCTCGCCTGTCGCCGTATTATAGGCACATAACCCACGAGAGAATGTAGATACGTAGAGTATTCCCTGACCAGTATCGGTCATATCATTGATTTTATCACATTCCACTGACAACTTATGTGATGACAGACCTGTCATGGGGTCATAGGCATAAAGGCTGTTGGCAGCGCCTATCCAATAATGACCCATCTTATCACGATGAATGAACTCTGCCGACGCAGGGCTCTTCGGATGATACTTCACGCGCCCCGCAGCGTCAAAGCCATATACGCCGTTGCCCTGGACGGTACACCATGTAATGTCGCCATCGCCCTCACACACTGAGGATATGACAGAGCCAAGTTGTATGCCTTGCGACTGAAATCCCCATGTATGGAACTGTGGCGGTGTGCGCTGCAGCATCATCAGTCCCTTCGACTGGCATGCCACCCAGATATTGCCACCACGGTCTTCTGATATCATCCACACCTTTGCGGTCTGCAAGTCAAGGTCCTTGCATACGCACTCTACACGTTCCAGTTTTCCGCTGCCTACAGGAAGACAGTAAAGACCTGCCCCTCGCGTTCCTATATATATATTGCCGGCACGGTCTTTATGCGTACAACTGAACGTAATGTCTGAACCTGACATTACCGACACATCAATGACCGCATCTTGCAAAATGCCATTGTTCCATACCTGTAACCCATGAAGACCACAGACAAGCATCTGCCCCATGTTCAGCTCCTCCAATCCTACGATGTCACCTTTCCCGCACCTCATCAGGTGAACGCCCTTTGCGTCTGTCATAGACAGGCGTGTATCACTACTGCTTTTCCAAAAGCGGCCGCGACTGTCTTCAAGTATATAGGAGTAGAAATCGTCATCATTGGCTGCGGCGTAACGTTTCGCTATTCGCTTTAAAGTGCGCTTTTCCGTCAATACATTATCCAGTTGAAACAGTCCATAGCCTGCCGTACCAGCAAGCATACTGCCATCATGCCTCTGCAATATTTCAGTAATACGCGGTTTAATCTTCTCTCCACAGTTGTAGTGCTCAAACGAGTCGGTAGCATAATCATAGCGGTCAAGTCCCTTACTCGTACCTATCCACAGCTGCCCTTTATCATCACAATACAGGCAGGTCACCACATTGCTCCTGACAGAAGATTTCTCTGCCGGCTGATGCAGATATGTAGTGAAGCGGAAACCATCATACTTATTCAAGCCATAATCGGTTGCCACCCATATATAGCCATACTTGTCCTGACAGACATCATTCACCATTCCACTCGAGAAACGCTCGGATGGAATAAAGAAGCCGGATTGCGACATGGCACAGACTGCACATGACACAAAAACCATAGCCAGTAGAATTATTCGCCGTAGTTTCATATTAGTCGTTGTGTTAGTTAGTAATAGTGTTCAGGATTGTTTGTTGATTGCAAAATTACAAAAAAAACGTTAATTTGCAAAAAGAATTTTGTTTCATTGAACAAGAAAAATGTTGCACAAGCAATCTTCTATGTCACAATACAGGAAAAACAGACTGCTTATTCTGTAATTAACGAAAAGAAATGATTAACTTTGTGGCGCAAAAACACTAATCATATCAATTTTAACGATCAAATTCTCTAAACAACCAAACAATGAAAAAACTTTTAGGTATAGCGGCCCTGACTGTCGGCGGTCTGCTGACGGGCATGGCTGCCGAAAGGCAGATGAAGGCACCTGCAGGCGGAAAGGCTATCAGTGACGAGCTGATAGGTATTTTCTTTGAGGATATATCTTCAAGTGCCGATGGTGGATTGTATGCAGAACTGTTACAGAATGGCTCATTTGAGTATAATGCTGCTGAGCGCGACGGATGGGGAGCGATGACTTCGTGGAAACATATCAGACCCGGTCACTCGCTCGGTACCCTCAACGTAGAAATAGACGAGGATGTCAGCGCAGGCTATCGCTCGCAATACATTCGCTTACATGTGGAGCGTGTGAAGGAATACTACGACTACAGCGGATGGAAGGGCTACGGACTGCAAAACGACGGTTTCAACGGCATTACGGTTAAAGCAGGAAAGCAGTATGAGTTCTCCGCGTTTCTGCGCAATGCCGTTGCAAAGCAAGGTGCAAAGCAGGTGCGCATAGCTTTGGTAGAGCCACAAGGCTGGAACAAAGACCCGAAACTTTTGGCTGACGCCACTATATCTCTAAATTCCGACAAATGGCAGGAATATACAGCCACGCTCACTCCTACTGCCGACTGCCAGAAGGCTTCATTGCAAATACTGGTACTGAACACTGGCGATGTAGATATTGACCATGTGTCGCTCATGCCACATGACACATACAAAGGGCACGGACTGCGCAAAGATTTGGCCGAAGCTCTGGAAGCACTGCACCCGAAATTCATGCGTTTCCCCGGCGGATGCGTGGTTCATGGAGGCGGCGATGGTTTTTGGGACACATATCGCTGGAAGAACACCATAGGACCTCGTCACCTGCGCAAGGGACTGAAGAACCCTTGGGGATATCACCAGTCAATGGGACTGGGTTACTATGAGTATTTCCAATTCTGCGAAGACCTCGGCATGCAACCTCTGCCTATCCTGCCTTGCGGTGTGTCATGTCAGGGTACCAACGGTGGCTGGGGTATGAAAGAACAGGCGCAGGACGTTGTACCTATGAGTGAAATGGACGAGTGGGTGCAGGATGCCCTCGACCTTATAGAATGGGCTAACGGCGACCCTGCTACGAGTAAGTGGGCGAAGATGCGCGCCGATGCCGGTCACCCTGCCCCCTTCAACCTGAAATACCTTGGTCTGGGCAACGAAGAACGCATTTCGCCTGAATTCTGCGAAAGGTTCAAGTATATCTACGAACGAGTAACGAAAGCTCATCCAGAAATCGTGATAGTAGGCACGGCAGGCCCCGGCTCTCACAAGGGCAACGGCGACTACGAAAATGGTTGGAAACTGGCTGAAGAGATAGGGTTGCCCATAATCGACGAGCACTACTACGAACCAAACAATTATTTCCTCGACAAAAGGCAGTATGACAGCTATCCTCGTTCACGTAAGACGAAGGTTTACCTTGGCGAATACGCCGCCAAGGACAAGAAACTCATTGATGCCCTTGGCGAGGCTCTGTATCTTTTACACGTGGAGCGCAACGGAGATGTTGTCAGCATGACATCGTATGCCCCTCTGTTTGCGAAGAAAGATGCCACGAACTGGAATCCCGACCTTATATATTTTGACAATGAACGTCCTTTCCTCACCTGCAGCTACTACGTGCAGCAGATGTTCGGAAAGAGCAGCGGACAATATTATTACGGTGACTGCGTAAGTTTTGACGGCGACGCAGCAGGCGTAGAGCAGCCACAAGAGGGCGTACACTACGGTCAATCGGTAATCCTTAACACCAAGGAGGGCAAGCTGTACGTAAAGGTTGTGAACGCCACCGAAGGAGAAAAAACTGCCGACATCAACCTGTCACGCTTCCATATCAAGAAGATGGCCACAAAGACCGTGCTAACGGGCAGTGCTGATGCAGAGAACAACTACGAGCAACAACCAGTAGCCCCACAGCAAAGTCAGGTGAAGGCACAGAAGCGCAGCAAGTTCACCGTAGCTCCTTATACTATGATTATGCTTGAGTATGAATTATAATAATTACCCACTTTAACCACAAACAACAAACAAATGAAATCAATTTTTAAGACCACTATCGCTCTATTTATGGCTACCACTGTCGCCACGGCTGGAGCGCAAGGCCTGAAAGATGCCTACAAGGATTATTTCACCATCGGAGTGGCTGTGAACCAGCGCAACGTCAGCGAGAATGACCAAATGGAACTGATTAAGCGCGAGTACAACAGCATCACGGCAGAGAACGACATGAAACCCGGCGAACTGCACCCCTCAGAAGGAGTGTGGGACTTCAGCAAGGCTGACCGCATTGCAGACTTCTGCCGCAAGAACGGCATCAAGTTGCGTGGACACTGTCTGTGCTGGCACTCACAGTTCGCAGACTGGATGTTTACCGACAAGAAGGGGCGTGAGGTAAAGAAAGAAGTGTTTTACGAGCGTCTGCGCGACCATATCCACACCGTGGTCAACCGCTATAAGGACATCGTGTATTGCTGGGATGTAGTCAACGAGGCCATGGCTGACGACCACATGATGCGCGGGGGCAACAAAAACCCTTATCGCGAGAGCCGTCACTACAAGCTCTGCGGCGATGAGTTTATCGCAAAGGCTTTCCAGTTTGCCCGCGAGGCTGACCCTAATGCACTGCTTTTCTACAACGATTACAGCACCGTTGACCCCGGCAAGCGCGAGCGTATATATAATATGGTAAAGAAAATGAAGGATGCCGGCGTACCGATTGACGGTATTGGTATGCAGGGACACTACAACATCTATTATCCTGATGCTGCTGAACTCGACAAGACCATCAGCCGTTTCTCAGAACTCGTGAACCACATCCACATCACCGAGCTCGACATCCGTATTAACAACGAGAGTGGCGGCCAACTGCAGTTCTCGCATGGTGAGATAAAGCCCATGCCAGAATATATCGCTACGTTGCAGGCTGAACAGTATGCTACCATCTTCCGCGTACTGCGCAAGCATGCCAAGGTCATTGACAACGTGACGTTCTGGAACCTCTCTGACCGCGACTCATGGCTCGGACTGGGCAACCACCCTCTGCCTTTCGACGAAAATCTACGCCCGAAGCGTGCCTATAATGCCGTGCGTAACTTCAATGCAACTCTTGACAACGCTACAATAAAAGAGGATTTCCGCCCGAACGAACTCAACCAGCCTGGCCAGAAATATCCTATGGTCAATTCACAGGGCTATGCCCGCTTCCGCATAGTGGCTCCTGATGCCAAGTCGGTCATCGTAAGTCTTGGACTGGGTGGCAGCGGCAGCACCGTGCTACATAAAGACAAGGACGGTGTATGGACTGGAACAACCAATGGACCGATGGACCCGGGCTTCCATTATTATCACCTCACCATCGACGGTGCTACGGTCAATGACCCAGGCACTCACAACTACTTTGGCTCATGCCGTTGGGAGAGCGGCATAGAGATACCAACAGCCGACTCTGCCTTCTTCGCTTGCCGACAGGACGTAGCCCACGGCAACGTGCAGGAGGTGCTCTTTCCATCACCAAGCACCGGCACTGTAAGAAGAGCCTTTGTCTATACTCCTCCTACATACGGCCAGGGGCAGAAGCCTGAGCGTTTCCCCGTGCTCTACCTGCAGCACGGTTGGGGCGAGAACGAGACAACATGGAGCCGCCAAGGACATGCTGGCCTCATTATGGACAATCTCATCGCAGAGCAGAAATGCAAGCCCTTTATCATCGTCATGACCTATGGTATGACAAACGACATACGGTGGGGACACCTGGGTGAGTTCACAGCAAAAGAGTTTGAAACCGTACTCATAGATGAGCTAATGCCTTACATCGACAGTCATTTCCTAACCAAGACGGGGCAGCAGAACCGCGCCATGGCTGGTTTGTCAATGGGCGGTGTTACCACAAAACTCATCACCATGCGTCGCCCTGAGGTGTTCGGCTACTGGGGATTGCTCAGTGGCGGTATGTATATGCCTGACGACATCACAAAGGCTAATGCCCTGCTTCAAGGAAAGAAAAATGCCTCTCCAGTGCGCCTCATATTCGAAAGCTGTGGCTCAAAAGAGAACCCACAGGGCATAAAGCAGAGCATCGACGCATTGAAAAATGCCGGCATCAACGCACATGGCTACGTAAGCGAAGGCACAGCTCACGAATTTCTGACATGGCGTCGCAGCCTGCTCGAAATGGCACCGATGCTATTCAAATAAAAATCGATGTCTGATTGAGATTAGCGACAAAGACATCAAAAAAAGCAAAAAAAACGTATCGTGTGCGGACACAATAATTATTTAACTTTTGTTTACATTTTGTAATTATCGGATTTTCAAGTAATTACAAAAAAGTTACAAAAAGAGACAAAAAAAAACTGAAAAAATGTTTGCACGTAATAAAAAAAGTACGTAACTTTGCATCAGTTTTAATAAACAAGATTGTTTTACAGATTTAAAAAGCTTAGAAAAATGAAGAAATTAGTTTTCATGTTCGTAGCTATGGCTGCGATTTCATTCGCTTCTTGTGGTAACAAGACAGAGCAGGGTGCTGCTAACGATACAGTTGACACTGCTGCTGTTGCTGCTGACACTGCTGCTGTTGACACAGCTGCTGCTGACACTGCAAAGTAAGCCATTTAGCTCGAACAAAGCTAAGAAAGCTACGCTGCCAGTATGACGAGAGTCACACTGGCAGTTTTCTTTGTTTATAGATATAGAAGGTGTAGAAAGACTATTTTTTACGACTACACATCTCACTACATAGTTAAATTTGGAATTTCAGAAAAAAAGTAGTAACTTTGCAATGCAAAAACAAAAAATGCAGCGATATTTGGCTGTATGAGAAAAGTTTAGTAACTTTGCATGATGATTTGAAACATGGAAAGACTAAGAATTGCAAGAAAGAAAACAAAATAATATAAAGAATGAACATTTCATACAAATGGTTGAAGGAGTATGTTGACTTCGACCTCACGCCTGAAGAGGTGTGCGCAGCCTTGACCAGTACTGGACTGGAAGTAGATGCACTGGAGGAAGTACAGACAATAAAGGGCGGACTGAAGGGCTTGTTCGTCGGTCAGGTAATGACCTGTGAGCCTCATCCCGACTCTGACCACATGCACGTTTGCACCGTTGACCTCGGAAAGAAGAATGACGACGGTACAGCAGCACTGTCACAAATCGTATGTGGTGCGCCAAACGTGGCTGCCGGACAAAAAGTTATCGTGGCTGACCTGGGCTGCGTGCTCTACGATGGTGACAAGGAATTTAAGATTAAGAAATCAAAGCTGCGTGGCGTAGAGTCAAGCGGTATGATTTGCGCTGAGGATGAAATAGGCGTTGGTACGAGCCACGATGGCATCATCGTACTGCCCGAAACTGCCGTGGTTGGTACGCCAGCTGCCGAATATTATAACCTTGAGAGCGACTGGCTAATCGAGATTGACATAACAGCTAACCGCGCTGACGCACTTTCACACTACGGTGTGGCACGAGATCTCTATGCATGGATGCTCGCCAATGGCAAGCAGACTACACTGAAGCGCCCGACCTGCGATAATTTCAAGGTTGACAACAACAACCTGCCCATTGACGTGGAGATACAAAACTCGGAGGCCTGCCGACGCTATGCCTGCATCAGTCTGACGGACTGTGAGGTAAAGGAATCGCCAGACTGGCTGAAGAACAAGCTCACCGTAATTGGCCTTCGTCCAATCAACAACATAGTTGACATCACCAACTACATCATGATGGCTTACGGGCAGCCCATGCACTGCTTTGATGCCGATATGGTCAACGGGCACAAGATTGTAGTGAGGGACCAGAACGCTGGTAAGAAATTCGTTACGCTCGACGGCGAGGAGCACACATTGGGTGAGCACGACCTTGCAATCTGCAACGCAGAGGAGCCCATGTGCATAGCAGGTGTGTTTGGAGGTAAAGGTTCTGGTACATACGAGACTACAAAGAACGTAGTACTTGAGTCGGCATACTTCCATCCCACTTGGATACGTAAGTCGGCACGACGCCATGGTCTTTCTACCGATGCATCGTTCCGCTTCGAGCGCGGCATCGATCCAAATATCACCATCTACGCACTGAAGCAGGCTGCTATGCTCTGCAAAGAACTGGCTGGTGCGAAGGTATCAATGGAGATTAAGGACGTATATCCTAATCCTATCGAGAACCCGAAGATGCGCCTCGACTTCACATACGTGAATAATCTCATAGGCAAGAAGATTGGTAACGACACCATAAAGAGCATACTCCGCTCACTTGAGATAGAGATAAACGCAGAGGATGAAGAAGGACTTGACATCACAGTTCCTGCATATCGAGTTGACGTACAACGCCCATGTGACGTAGTGGAGGATATCTTGCGCATCTATGGCTACAACAACGTGGAGATACCTACACAGCTAAAGTCAACGCTGACTGTCAAGGACTTTGAGGATCAACGACACAAACTGATGAATCTGGTGGCTGAGCAGCTCGTGGGTGCCGGTTTCAACGAAATTCTGAACAACTCGCTGACGAAGGGCGCATACTACAACGACCTCAAGGCTTACCCCGCAGAGCAGTGTGTCACGATTGTCAATCCATTGTCAAGTGACCTCAATGTAATGCGCCAGTCGCTGCTCTTTGGTGGACTAGAGAGCATCATGCGCAACGCTAACCGCCGTATGCCGAACCTCCGCTTCTTTGAGTTTGGCAACTGCTATCAGCATTTCAACGAGAAGAAGGATGACGAGAACCCAATGAAGGCCTACGCAGAGCACTCACACCTCGGCTTATGGATTACCGGCAAACGCATCGAAGGCTCATGGATGCAGAAAGACGAAGACAGTTCTTTCTACGAGTTGAAAGCTCACGTTGACAACATCATGCGTCGCATCGGAATGCCACAGGGGCTACTCGTGACAGAGAAAACCGACAACGACATTTTCCTAACGGGACTGCGCATGAAGACACGCCAGGGTAAGGTGATTGCAGAGATGGGTATAGTAAGCACAAAACTGCAGAAGCAGGCAGACATAGCTGCACCAGTTTACTTCGCCGACATAAACTGGACAGAGGCTACTAACTCTGTGAAAAAGGCAGCTGTCCACTTCACCGAGATACCAAAATATCCTGCCGTAAGCCGTGATTTGGCACTGCTCATTGACAAGCAAGTGGAGTTTGCACAGGTAGAACAGGTAGCACGCCAGACAGAGAAGAAACTGCTCAAGCGCGTGGAGTTGTTTGACGTATATGAAGGCAAGAATCTGCCCGAAGGTAAGAAGTCATACGCAGTCAACTTCGTGCTGCAGGATATGGAGAAAACCATGTCAGACAAACAGATTGAGGCTGTGATGAACAAACTCATACAGAACCTCAAGAAACAACTCGGAGCAGAATTGCGCTAAAAGAATTGAAAAACTGAAGTTTGGAATATAAACAAATAAAAAAACATAAATGCAAATGAAAGTAATGAAATTCGGCGGCACTTCCGTCGGTTCTGCAGAGAGAATGCAGGGGGTCGCAAAGCTGATAACAAAGTCTGGCGAACCAACATTCGTAGTGCTTTCTGCCATGTCAGGAACAACTAACTCACTTGTAGAGATTTCTGATTATCTCTACAAGAAAAATCCAGAGGGTGCACAAGAGGTAATCAACACTCTCGAAAAGAAATACATGAGGCATATAGAGGAGCTATACTCTACAGATGCCGCAAAACAGAAGACGCGCGAGTTCCTTAAGAAAGAGTTTGACTACCTGCGCTCTTTCACCAAGGATACTTTTACGTCGTTTGAAGAAAAGATAGTAGTTGCTCAGGGCGAGGTAATGTCAACAAACATGGTAACTAACTATCTGAACGAACAGGGCATCAAGACCGTACTGCTTGATGCGCTCACCTTCATGCGCACAGACAAGAACGCAGAGCCAGACATGCCTTACATCAAAGAGCACTTGGCAGAAGTAATGCGTCAGAACAAAGGTTATCAGATTTACATTACTCAGGGTTTCGTATGCAAGAACGCATACGATGAGGTTGACAACCTGCAGCGTGGAGGCTCTGACTACACAGCATCACTGATAGGTGCGGCAATGGGTGCAGATGAAATCCTTATCTGGACTGACATTGATGGTATGCACAACAACGACCCTCGTTTCGTAGAGAAGACCGACGCCGTGCATCAGCTCAACTTCGAAGAGGCAGCCGAGCTGGCTTACTTCGGTGCGAAGATTCTTCATCCAACATGTGTACAGCCTGCCAAGTTCGCTGGTATCCCAGTAAGAATAAAGAACACCATGGAGCCAGATGCCGAAGGTACGGTTATCAACAACGAACTCGTGCGTGGAAAAATCAAGGCGGTGGCAGCAAAGGACAATATCACAGCCATTAAGATTAAATCATCACGTATGCTGCTCGCTACCGGCTTCCTGCGCAAGGTGTTTGAGATATTCGAAAACAACAACACTCCAATTGACATGATAACCACATCAGAGGTAGGCGTGAGCGTCAGCATCGACAACAAAGCCAACCTCGGTCGCATCGTTGACGAACTAAAGAAATACGGTTCGGTAACTGTTGATGAAGATATGTGTATCATCTGCGTAGCAGGTGACTTGGATTGGAGCAATGTAGGTTTCGAAACACTCGTAACAGACGCTATGGCAAACATCCCCGTGCGTATGATATCTTACGGTGGTTCCAACTACAACATTTCGTTCCTTATCCGCGAAGCTGACAAAAAGCAGGCACTGCAGAATCTGTCAGCAAAACTGTTTAACTAAGAAATAGAATGTTTCCAATAGATAAATTCAAAGACATTGAGACACCTTTTTATTATTATGATAAGAAGGTTCTCAATGACACACTTGATTCCATAAAGGCTGAACTCTCAAAGCATCCTGAGTATCACCTACACTACGCCATCAAGGCCAATGCCAACATCGACGTATTGCGCGAGATTCAACGTGCAGGTTTCGGTGTCGATGCTGTAAGCGGAGGAGAAATTCAGCGTGCTCTCGACGCTGGTTTCGATGCAAGTAAAATAGTATATGCTGGTGTAGGCAAGGCTGACTGGGAGATAAACCTCGGACTTGATGCCGGTATTTTCTGTTTCAACGTTGAGTCGTTGGAAGAACTCCACATCATCAACGAACTTGCTGTAGCCAAGCAAAAAACAGCAAAAGTATGCTTCCGAATCAACCCAAATGTAGGTGCACATACCCACGCTAATATCACAACGGGATTGGCAGAAAACAAGTTTGGCATTGCTATGGATGATATGGAAACTGCTGTAAAGGCTGCCATGGAACTTAGCAATATAGAGTTCATCGGACTGCATTTCCACATCGGTTCGCAAATTCTCGAGATGGGAGATTTTGAGGCTTTGTGCATACGCATCAACGAATTACAGGAACGTCTTGAAGAACAAGGCATCACTGTGAAAAACCTCAACGTAGGCGGCGGACTGGGCATTGCCTACGACGACCCAGATGGTAAACCTATACCTGACTTCAAGAAGTACTTCGACACCTATGCCAATAATATGAAGTTGCGCTCTGGGCAACAGATGCACTTTGAACTCGGACGCGCCGTAGTTGGTCAGATGGGGTCACTCATCACACGTGTACTGTACGTCAAGCAAGCTCAGGTGAAGCAGTTTGCCATCGTTGACGCTGGTATGAGCGATTTGATTCGCCCTGCCCTCTATGATGCTCACCACATGATACAAAACCTGACGAGTACAGAACCTGTGGAGACTTACGACGTCGTAGGTCCAATATGTGAGTCGAGCGATGTATTTGGTAAAGGAGAATCACTGCCTAAATGCCATCGCGGCGACCTCATTGCTTTGCGCTCTGCTGGTGCTTACGGTGAGATTATGGCATGTCAATACAACTGCCGCAAATTACCGAAGGCTTACTTGATGTAGTTGATCATTAGGAATTGATAGTTAATAGTGGCTTATGACGGCAAATGTCATATAGCTCACTATCAACTATTAGTTAAAATACTATTACGTCTTAGATAGAAGAAATCTTAAACCTGCCATTGAGTAATTCTATAATTAATTATTAATGATAATATCTATACCTATAATAATCAGCCTCTCTGTACTGTTAGTGTTGGCTCTGCTAACACCTCTGTTCAGTCCTTTCTTCCGCAAAGTAGAGGAAGAAGAGGTTTCCGTGGAAGACAAAGACTTACCACCCGTATCAATCGTTATTGCAGAACACGATTGTTCCTACTACTTGGAACGTACCCTGCCACGCTATCTTAGTCAAGACTACTCCGCTGGATTTCAAGTAATAGTAGTTATAGACCAAGGTGATACCAAGTCTGAGGATTACCTAAAATTGATGAGTGAACAACACCCACATCTGTATTATACAAAATTGCCTGACTCTTCACGCTATGTATCAAGGAAGAAACTCGGACTGACGTTAGGTATGCGCGCAGCAAAAAACGAATGGATTCTGATTGCCGACATTACCTGCAGGCCTTCAAATAACGATTGGTTGCATAACGTTGCACGTCATGCTGAGGTGGGAAAGAACCTCGTAATTGCACTAACACCGTATGAAGACGATGCTCCGAAGTATTACCGTTTTGAGCAATTACGCACAGCTTTGTATCATCTGCGCTCAGCACAGCACGGAACAGCATTCAGTACCAACCAATCAGTTCTCATGCTCAGACGTAGTGAATTCTTCGATCAGAAAGGTTTCTACGGCAACTTAGAATACGCACGTGCCGAGTTTGACTTCCTCGTCAACAAGTTTGCCAAGGAAGGAAAAACTGCTATCGCCATAGAACCTGAAGCCAGGATAGAGCAATACGAGCCAACGGAAGAAGAATGGACACTGCGCCGCATGTGTTCGATTGACGCACTGAAAAGTATGAAACGTGCCGCAGGATTCAAGTCTAAGTATAAAACTGACTTGTGGCTGATACATCTGTTCAACATACTTACACTTATTGCTGCAGCAACAGGCGGTCTGTTTATGCTTCAGTCACCATTTGTGGCTGCAAGCGGCACTTACCCAGAAATACAGAATATACTCAAGACTTTAAACGTAACTCAGTACGATGGCTTTGCATTGACCAGTGGAGCTGTGTTGCTATGGCTGATAAACATCATAGAGCGTTGCTGCATATATAGCGGTCCATTAGAATACTTTGACAGCTCACTCAGCAGCATATCTGCTGTAATTATGGAATGGGGCATAAGCCTCCGCAACGCAATTCTGCGCATAAAGTATATATTTACAGACAAAACGGTATTCATAACCCATAAACTGTGAGGATACTGCATTACATACCCCTACTGACGAAAGCAGACGACAACATAGCCGTTAGCGTCAGAGCCATGCTCACCGAGACGCTGCGAACGGCTGAGAATCATTTGCTTATGCCGCAAAAACAACTACCAGAAATAAAACAAGCTGTTATTTCTGGCACACAGGCTATGCTTCACACTGTTGATACGCCTAAAGGATGGGAACTGAAGAAATATCTGTTACTGAGCAAGCATATAAAAAAGATTATAAAAGAGGTTCATCCCGATGTCGTTCATGTACACGCCTGTTGGGATTATCCTGCATCTGTCGTGGAAAAGGTAGCACGCAACCGCAAGATAATAACCATCGTATCGCCACATGGTCTGCTCACTACGCAAGTCATGGAACAGGATTTCATGAAGAAGCGTTTGCCACGCCTGCTGGCATATCAAAATAAAATGGTACGCCGTTCCACTTCACTGCTTGCTATGACAACCGCTGAGCATGAAGACATTTGCCAGACTGGTATGCGTGCAGCCACACGCATTGAAACGCTCGAAACAGCAGACGGACTGCTCTCTGTATATCGAAAGGCACTCGACTCTTATTATTATAATTATATAACAAACGAAGAAAAAGCCTTCGTCAGCGAAGCTGTCAGAAAAGCAGAGTTGCCTAAAGAAACAGAAAATCTATCATTCAGACGCATTTTTCTCTACGCATGGGATGAAGACGTAATGCCGCAGCTACTTGAAGCAACAAATGAACAAGACATTGCTATGCCACCAGTTCCTGACATAGAGAAACTTAGTCGTTATAAGAACAAAAAGGCTAAGCAGCGCGGGGCACTCATTGACGTCAATGCGTCTGTGAAGAAAATCAAAATACCCACAACGCAACAAACTGAATATGCAGCTGTAATGCTAATAAACAAAGCTGCAAGTATCGGACTAAAACAACTGACACTACGGCACTGGCTGGAACTAAACCAGCTGCTGCACAATGTCGATTTTAATGAAGATGTCGTTGCAAAAGAGCTGAAAAGACTTGGCCTCAAAAAAAACACACGAAAAATACAAAAGACATTAGCCAAGTATTATGCCCTGCCCGAAGGCTACAATATCTTTTAACCCCCATCCTACCTGCCTATACATACACACTTATGAACCAAGAACTTAACGAACTGCATTATCTGCAGTTGTTGGCAAAGTCGTTTCCTACGGCTGCGGCAGCATCTACAGAAATTATAAATTTATCTGCAATACTCAATCTGCCAAAGGGCACTGAGCATTTTCTGGCAGACATTCACGGTGAGCACGAGGCTTTTCTGCATGTATTAAAAAACGCATCTGGGCGTATATCACAGAAAGTCAACGAGATATTCGGAGAATATATGCCCTTACAGGCAAAGAAAGACCTTTGCACTCTGATTTATTACCCTGAGAAAAAATTAGAATTGGTAAAGGCACGGACGGAAGAACTGGATGAATGGTACCGCATGACACTACACCAACTGGTAAAGGTGTTCAGAGTAATCAGTTCCAAATATACACGTTCAAAGGTTCGTAAATCTTTGCCTCAGGAATACAGTTACATTCTTGAGGAATTACTACATACACGTACCGAGGAAGCTAATAAGACAGCATACGTCAACGTTATCATTGATACTATCATATCAACCGACAGCGCTGATGATTTCATCATTGCTCTTGCCAATGTCATCCAGCGCCTTGCCATTGACCAGTTGCATATTCTCGGCGATGTATATGACCGCGGACCTGGTGCGCATATCATAATGGACAAATTGTCGGAGTATCATTCATGGGACATTCAATGGGGCAACCACGACATACTCTGGATGGGAGCATGCGCAGGAAATGATGCCTGTATATGCAATGTCATACGTCTTTCGTTGCGTTATGCCAACCTGCAGACACTTGAAGACGGATATGGCATCAACCTTATGCCACTGGCTACCTTTGCTATGGAAACATACAAGGATGATCCATGCGAGGCTTTCATTCCTATACTCAACCCTACGAACAAAGACCGTTACGACCAGAAGACTTTACGTCTGATGGCAATGATGCACAAAGCCATAACCATATTGCAGTTTAAGGCAGAAGCACAAATCATCAAGCGCAACCCTACTTGGCTGATGGACGACCGCAAGATGCTTGAACATATCAACTTCAACTACGGCACTTGCGACATCAATGGCAAGGATTACAAACTTACTGACACTTCACTACCAACGGTCAACCCTGAAAATCCGAACGAGTTCACGGAGGAAGAACGATTGCTTATGGAGAAACTGCATCATTCTTTCCGTGTGTCAGAGAAATTACAGCGCCATATCCGCACACTGCTTGCCCACGGTTGTATGTTTGCCACCTACAATAACAACCTGCTCTTCCATGCTTCCATCCCACTCAATGAAGATGGTTCTTTGCGTGAAGTCGAGGTAATTCCTGGCACGAAATGTTCTGGTCGTCTGCTTCTGAAGCGTATAGGTATGCTAGTGCGCTCGGCTTTCGCAAATGATACTCCTAAAGAGGAAAAGCAGTATGCACGCGATTATTTCCTATATTTATGGTGCGGACGAGATTCTTGCCTTTTCGACAAATCGAAAATGGCAACCTTTGAACGTTATTTCATTGCCGAGAAGGAAACGCACGTCGAGGAGAAGGGGTGGTATTACAAACTTCGTGACAAAGACGACATAGCTGCCGAGCGTATGGCAGATACAGTGCTCGATGCTTTCGGAGTGACTGGCGACAACCGTCACATCATCAATGGTCATGTACCAGTACACGTAAAGAAGGGAGAAAGTCCGATAAAAGCTAATGGCAAGCTGATGGTTATTGACGGAGGATTTGCAGAGCCATACCACAAGGAAACTGGCATAGCTGGCTACACTTTGGTATATCACAGCCGTGAGTTTGAACTGGTACAACATGAGCCATTCACCAACGTAGAAGATGCTGTGCGCGAAGGACGCGACATTAAGTCGCGGGCACAGATTGTTGCTACCACTGGCCATCGACTCCATGTAGAAGACACTGACCGCGGAAAAGAACTGAAGCAGCAGATTGAAGATTTGCGAAAGTTGCTCTATGCTTACCGTCACGGACTAATTACTGAAACGAAAAGATAAAGCGAAGATGGAATATATGTCACAAGAAGGTTATGATAAACTCGTAGCCGAACTCAGAGAATTGGAGACCGTAGAATTGCCCCGTGTACGTGATGCTATAGCAGAGGCACGCGACAAAGGCGATTTAAGTGAGAATTTCGAGTACCATGCAGCCAAGCGTGAGCAGGGCAGGCTGTTAAGTCGAATCCGATTCAAACAACGTGTACTGGCACATGCTCGCGTAATGGATATGTCACTGCTCAACGGCGACGTAGTGCAGTTGCTCAGTCGAATACAGATTACCAACATGAACAACAACATGCAGATGACTTATACCATCGTCAGCCCCCACGAAGCTGATATGCGAGCAGGCAAGATTTCCATTAAATCACCTATTGCCCAGTCATTACTCAACCATAAAGTTGGCGATGAAGTCACAGTACACGTACCAGCAGGCCTGCTAAAATTACGCATTGACAGCGTTGAAATTGGTGGTTAATGCAGAGTATCACATTACCCACTACAAGATTATTTTTTGTTGTTTTATCATGGTTTATTCTTGTTGTTTGCGTTTCCATGATAAACAGCCGTGTCTCGTAACGTAGATATAACTGAACATTAGGTCTCTCAATGTAAAATAAAAAAAATTTGCAAGTATCGAAAAAGTTTCGTACCTTTGCAGATGGAATATCTTGTTAACACACAAAGGTGGGTTCTATTAATTACCACCGTAATATTAAACTTTAAATGTGGGTTGACGTTTTGTCATCTTTTCGTTTTCTTTCGGTGCATACTGTCAGCATCTTCAGTCACATAGCCCGCTATGCTCCTTCAGCTGCTG
>OCVV010955765.1_pt1 | contig 28941 bp, 12 predicted proteins | sample 1539721 | NCBI WGS metagenome assembly OCVV01 (sample SAMN02144230, study PRJEB22623) | gut metagenome | biome: sheep rumen | host: Ovis aries | place: New Zealand | reverse complement strand
TTTAGAATAGCCAATCATTTCTTGAATAGATTTAGCGAGTTTATATCTACCTTTACTTGTAGAATCCATTTGTTCAAATGATTTACCTTGATTATCTTTTCTATCGATATAAGCTTGAGCTTTTTGATTGAGATATTCTCTATTCATGAAATTCTTTGAATCAGGATTATTGAATTCTTCGAGGGCGTCTCTCATTTCCTTATATTCATTAGATGTAGTTCCTATTAATCTTTCAAAGAAACCACCCTTGTTTTTATTTTTTATATCGTTAAAGTTGAATTGTTTTCCCTTATCATAAGAATTCATGAGTTTAACATTCATCTTTTTAAGGTATTCTTTTTCGAAATCCTTAGTGATGTTCATGATATGGAACTTTTCTTCATCAGTTCTTTCTCTAATTTTGTATTGATCTTTAACTTTATTATCAAGTACAGCATCTTTTAAAGAGACTTCTTCAACTTTTCCATCGTGATCCCATTCAGCTTTATACTTTAGATAGAATTCGTTGGTGTCACTTAAGTTAAGTGCTTCATCTACTTTTTTAATATTATCATAACCGCTTGGAGCAGTAGTGTTATCAAGAGTTTCAATTATCAATTTTTGTAATCTAAAATCTTCTCCTTTAGCATTTCTATCCATTACAGCTCTATCATTCGCCATAATTTGTGCCGCTTGTTCCTCGTTTAATTTAGGAAGGAAAAGATTGTCTCCGCCTTTGCCAAGAACATAACTTTCTCCTGCTACTAAATCTTCAATAAGTCCTTTTGCTCCAGTAGCGAAGTTTTCAAATTCTTTAGTTATATTATGACCGGCAAAATCAGCTGAAGACTTAATTACAAAACTATCTAAGCAAATGGTTCTATTATCATAGAAAAATTCTACTTGTTTTTCTGGATCTTGACCAAGTTTTTCGAATTCAGTTGGATCAAAAGTAATTACATTTTTTGTTCTTCTGTAGTATTCCTTCATTGGATTCTTCATGTAATTTACAAACAATCTTTCGTTAAATTCTTCTGATTCCTTACTTCCATCAGTTTTGAATTCATAGTGAATGTTTCTTTTTAATGGATCTGGTTTAAGATTTGGTGGCAAAAATCTTCCTGGGTTTTCAGGATCAGGAACACCATACTTCTCATAAAATTTATCTCTTATTTCTTCCTGCTTTCTTTGAATTTCTATAAGCTCAGTAGTCATTCTATAAATTTTTACAACTTTAGGATCATTAAGCTTTTTTTCAAGTTCTGGATCGTACTGAAGCTTACTTTTTTCATCAAGACTATTGTTGAGTCTATCCACAATTGCTTTATGATTTGCTATTATCTTTGCTTTTTCTTCATTTGTAAAAGGTGGAAATTCTTTTGGCATTTTCTATTCTCCTTTATTAATCATCCATACTCATTGAACTATCATCTAGATCAATTGAAGTGTCATTTTCCATATTCTTTTTATTATTAGCTTCGAAAACTATAGTGGTATTTAGATCATCCATCTCATTTTCATTTACAGCATTTTCAAATGACCCATTATTATCGATTGGTTCTCTTTGGGCTTGCTCAGTATACTCTTTTTCTGCAATAGTAGTTACGTTTGGATGATTTTCAATAGTTTCATCTATTGATTCAATCATTTTGAAGCAGAAATCTGCTCTGTTTTTACCCTTACCAGATACGTTTTGAATATCATCTTTATTCTGAACACCCTTATAATCTAGATAAGCTTTACAAGCGGTTTTAAGATTTTTCAAATCACCATATTTAGGAGATTTTTCATCATAGAAATCTTTTACAGCTTGTTCTACAGCCTTATATTGTTTTGATGTTCTTCTAAATACCCATTCAAAGAAATTTTCTTTGTTTGCCTTAACAGTATTATTAAGAGTCATGTTTTTATTTGGACCGTCTTGAGTTGCATTAGCTTGTTCAAAGATGTGTTCAGCATTTCCTTTGTTTTGATTAAGACAATTTTTCCATTCATTTCCAAGTTCTTTATTAACTTTATTATATGTATTGCAAAGTTCATTGTCACTCATAGACTCATTTTTTAGTTCAGGAACAAGGTACTTATCAAACATAGCCTTCTTTGGATTTAAAAGGAATTCTTTGATATTTTTATTTAGTTCATTATCTTGAGAAAGATCTATTTTCTTTTCTTGGATATAATCCATAAGGAATTGATGTCCTGCATGAAGTAGAGTTCCGCTTGATACAAAACGTTGAAGATCGCCTCCTGAATCTTTCCACATTTCAAGCTCTTCTTTACCATAATCATTAACAGTATCTTTAACTTTTTGGAAAGCTTCTTCTAGTGTTAAATTACTGTCTTGTAAAGCCTTACGATAATCAAGATCAGGATTTGTTCCATCAGGTCTTGTATAACCAGGGAAGCACTCATAAAGATCATCTTTCTCATCACCAAAAATAAATGCATATTTTAGTTGATTTTTATATTTACCATTTTCAAATCTTCCCAAGAATTTTTCTTGTTCAGTAATCTTTTGGTTTCCTTCATAAAGGTTAGCCGCAGCCGCTATAACGTTATCTACCTTATTATCGCCATCATATATTTGAGTTATAAGCTCAACCGCTCTTCCGGCAATATATGGAAGCGAATTATTCATTTTATATAATTGGTCACTGAGGAGTGATGCTTTAGCAATTCTTTTTCCAAGAGGTTCAGTCTTAGGTGAAAGTAATGTTTTATTAGCTTCTACAGCCATTTTTTCAGCTTGTTTCAAATAGAATCCACTTGGATCATTTATGAAGTCCTCAAAGCTGACATTATATAACTTACAAGTAGTTAATACTTGACTAAATCCATTTAAGATTACAGCAGGAGCCATATTTTCATAGTCCCACTTTCTAGGTATACTTTGTCTTCTCTTAGTTATATCTGTACTAGTACTAGGTTCTCTGCCGCTATAAACATTATCTGGAAGTGATATCTTTTCAAGATCAAAGTTTTGTTTAATGTAGTCAAACACTTTGTCGTATTTTTTAGACACTTCTTCATATTTTTTCTTAGCTTCAGTTATTTGAAGCATATGTGCTTTTTTAGCCTCATCATCAAGTTTAGAAATGTCTTTAGTCATTAAATTCTTTAAATCATTTGATACGTTAAAGAAATTAGAAAAACCATATTCTTTACTGGCAGATTCACCGCCTTGAGAATTTTGAAGTACACCTTCTTGATTGATGATATTGTAAAGACCAGTCATCTTTTGTTTAAAGTCATTATTTAACTCAATTTTTTTGCCCATCAAAGGCTTCATTGCTTTTTTATTGTAATCAGAGTTAGAGAATGATAATGTTGAATCACTAGGTTTGACATTGTTTTGAACAAATTCTTTTCCGTCAAGACCTAATTTGTTTGCGTATTCTTCAACATGTCTTAAAGTCTCAATTTGGAGTCCTCTATTATGATATTCATATTGTCCTTCAACGCCTTGGTTTTCTGGATCTCTCACTACAACTTCTTGAACAGCATAATCAAGAGATTTTAAATATTCTTCCTTTTCATTTTCATTAAGAAGATTTAATAGTGATTCATCTTTAAGTTTTTCAGCATATGGTTCAAGTGGATGACTATCAGGAATATCCATTCTATCAGGCATCTTATCTATTTCTTGACAGATTTCATCGATTTGTTCATCTGAAAGATTCTTTTCTAATGCCTCAAACATCATAACTGTTGGTTCATTTGCAATCATTCCAACTTTAGATTTTGTTGAAGGATTTATTCTTGTTTCATATTCTCCTTTTTCTTTATCATATACGTCATAAACAAATTGATTGAATATCTTATCCTCTGCATTACTAGACTTAAGTATCTCTTCATAATTTTCTTTAGATTCAAAATATTTTGGACCATTTTCTTCGACAGAAGCTTTGAATTTTTCGTCTTTCGCTACAGACTTAATTATGTTTCTGTAGTTATCTAAGCTTCCAAAATACTTTGCGGCGTTCGCATATAGATAAGTTGAAATTTTGTCTAATCTTTCAGATGCATTGAAAATTTTAAATGTATTTGGAATCCTTCTTGCTTCCATGACATTAGTTTTTTCAATTTCACTGACATCTCTAATGATTTTTAACTGCTTATTAATATAATCTAATAATTTTCCCATTTTATCTCCTATATCTAGACTATTGCTTACAAATATCTATTAAATTTATGAAATGCAATAATCTATATGTATTTTTATTCGTTGCTAATAAAATCTTCCGGATCATTGTTAACGATTATTTTCTCGTTATTAATGTCGTTCGAATGATGTTTGTCTCTCTTGTTACTATATATAATAGCAGTATCCAATTATTAATCTAATTCTATTATCACAGAATCATCTTCAACCATTGAATCGTTCATAGATTTATTATTTGTTTTTTCTACTACATTTTTGTCTAGATTCATTTCTTTATCAAGCTCATTTTCATTTACAGCATTTTCAAAGTCACCATTATTATCGATTGGTTCTCTTATTTGTGAAACTTCGAATTCTGGATCATTAGTGATATTTGGATGTGTTTTAATAGTTTCATCGATAGATTCAATAACCTTTAAGCAGAAATCCGCTCTCTTCTTTCCTTTACCTGAAACATTAGGCACATCATCTTTACTTTTAACGCCCTTATATTCTAGATAATCCTTACAAGCTTTTTTAAGTTTACTTAAATCACCATATTTAGGTGATTTTGTATCATAGAAGTCCGCTACAGCTTGTTCAACAGCTTTATATTGTCTAGATGTTCTTCTAAATGCCCACTCAAAGAAGTTTTCTTTGTTTGAAGATAATGTATCTTTAAGGTTCTTATTTTGGTTAGGGCCTTCATCAGCATTGATTTTTGAAAATGCATCATCAGTGAACTTTTTGTTGCTGGCGAGATTTAGTTTCCATTCATTTCCTAAAGCGTTGTTTACAACTCTATATGTCTTACAAAGCAAATTGGTTGTCATATTATCGCTTAAGAGTTCAGGATCAGCGTACTTTTCAAACATAGCTTTTTCTGGACTAATAAGGAATTCTTTAATTTCGTTATTTAATATACTTTCTACATTAAGATCTATTTTCTTTTCTTTAATATAATCTAATAGATATTGATGTCCAGCATGAAGCACAGTTCCGCTTGTTGCAAAACGTTGAATATCTCCTCCTGATTCTTCCCACATTTTAAACTCTTCTTTACCGTATTCATTAACAGCATCTTTAACCTTTTGGAAGACTTCTTCTAAAGTTAATTTACTTTCTCTTAGTTCTTTATAATAATCATTGTTGGTAGAACTTCCATCAAGATATTTATAGTTAGGGAAGCATTCGTAAATGTTATCGTATTTATCTCCAAAAGCAAATGCGTATTTTATATCATTTTCATAATGTTGAACTTCATATCTTCCAAATAAATCTTTATGATTTGTTTCTTTTGTGTTTCCTTCATAAAGATTAGCCATAGATACTATGACATTATCTAGTTTGTTTTTACCATCATATATTTGTGTGATCAATTCTATCGCTCTACCAGCTACAAATGGTAATGTATTAGCTTCAGCGTATAAATCATCACTTATTACAGAGGCTCTTGCGATTCTCTTTCCTAAAGGTTCAGTCTTAGGTAAAATTGTGCCTGCGTTAGCTTTTTCAACAAGTTTGTTTACTTCATCTAAATAGAATTTACTTGGATCATTAAGAAAATCATCAACACTAATATTGTACATCTTGCATGTAGTAAGTAATTGACCAACACCGTTTAATATAACTCCAGGAGCCATATTCTCATAGTCCCATCTATTAGGTAAACTTTGTCTTCTCTTAGTTATATCGCTTACAGTATTAGGCTCTCTACCACTATAAACATTAGATGGAAGTGACATCTCACTAAGATTGAAATTATCTTTAATGTAGTTGATTACCTTATCATATTTTTTTGATATATTCTCAAACTCTTTGTTAGCTTCTTTTATTTGAAGTAAATGTGCTTTTTTAGCCTCATCATCAAGTTTAGAAATATCCTTGGTCATGAGAGTAACTACTTTATTAGATGCTTTGAAATAATTAGCAAAGCTATATTCTTTACTGCCAGATTCACCAGCTTGAGTTGATTTAAGGATGCCTTCATCATCAATGACTTTTATTAAACCATTTATCTTTTTCTTAAAGTCATCATTAAAATCAATTTTTTTGCCCATCAAAGGCTTCATTGCATCATATTTACTACCTTCAAAAGATACTGTAACACTATTCTTATTTACATTTTCTTCAGCAAATTCTTTTCCGTTTAAACCTAAATTGTTTGCGAATTCTTCAACATGCTTTTTAGCATCAATATGTAATCCACGATTATGGTATTCATATTCTTGTTCTGCACCTTCATTATTAGGGTCTCTAACCACTACTTCTTTAGTTACAAAATCAAGACCTTTTAGGAATTCTTCTTTTTCTTGTTCATTAAGAAGATTTAGTAGTGATTCATCCTTAAGTTTATTAGCATATTGTTCAAGAGGATGAGAATCAGGAAGATCTCTCTTAGATGGAATCTTTTCAATCTCACCGACTATTTCATCGATTTGTTCCTCGCTAAGATTCTTTTCTAATTCCTCTACCATTTCAATAGCTTTTTCATTAATCTTGTATTGCGAATCAAGCCTTACTGAAAGTACAATCCTAACAATCCTATCACCATTTTTCAAATTTGATGTATAAACATTACTATCGTATTCCTTGTCAGTAAATTTTGATTTGATTATGTTTTCATAATTATCAAAGCTTCCAAAATATTTTGCTGCATTCCCGTTAAGAAATTCTGTAACATTATCTAATTTTTGAGATGCATCAAATATTTTTAGTGAATTTTTTATTGATCTTGCTTCAACGGCATTCGTTTTTTCAAGTTCATTTAAATCTCTAATGATTTTTAACTGCTTATTAATATAATCTAATAGTTTTCCCATTTTATCTCCTGAATTTTAATATTATTTACTAATCTTCACCGAATAGGTGACGAACTGTTTCAGATGCAATAATCTTTATGTTAGTTCTGTTTGTAGGTGATGTTATGATAAAGGCATTACCTCTTTCATTGTTGATGATTTGATCTTGTTCAACTTCGTTGATTTGACCAGCCTTATCATAAAGTGTACATAAATCATCCATGTCGTTAGGAGCTAAAGCAAATATGAATGAATATTGACAAGCATTGATTATCGCTGTCGATTTTCTTATAATGTCTTCACTACCAACGAAATCTTTAATATTTTGGGTAATTACTATCTGCATGCCGCTGTACTTTCTAATACGCTTTGCTAGTTGGTACATAAAGTCAAGCGCAATAGGGTATTTCGGATCAATGAAGACGTGTGCTTCATCGATACATACAACAATTTTTCTGTTTGTGTTATGTTTGATATTGAAGTCTCTATTCTTGATAATTTCGTTATCAAGCCACTTTAATACCATTAACATCTGAGCGTTCGCTATGACACCGTTCTTATTCGCAAGAAGACTTTGGAAGTTGAATACTGTAAAGTTTTCTTTAACAGAAAGTGTACTTTCACCATCCCAAAGGTTTGCGTTTCTTCCTTCGCCAGCGAACTTAGATATAAAGTTATGAAGAATTCTAAGTTGAGTAATATCGTACTCAATCTTAGCTTCATTTAGTTTTCTGTTTATTAATTCGTAAAGATCTTCGAATATTGGATAATCAGATGGCTTTAAGCTCGAGAAGTTAGTTTTAGAGTCAATTCCTTTTTCTTTATAAAGATCTACTATTAAGTTGTTTAGGTACTCTAACGCATCAAAACTGATACCATCAAGAGCTACTCTAAAGAATTCTTCAAGGAATTGAAGGTGAACCGCAAAGTTGTTTATTTTTGATTCGCTTCCATCTTCATCCGCATCAAGTGTAGTTATAACGTGGAATGGATTAATTCTTCCTTCTGATGCTGTACCAACATCTATTAATCTTCCTCCTAAGTTCTGTGCTAACCACTGATATTCATTTTCTGGGTCTAGTATGAAAATCTTACAGTTTTCCGCAGATAAATGAGAAAGGATAGTCTTTGTCGCATAACTCTTTCCACTTCCACTTTTACCAATTATTACCATGTTAGAGTTAACTCTTTCATTGTTTCTTTTGAAGAAGTCGACAATTACTGGGTAATTATTTTCAGTTCCAATAAGAGATCCTTTGGATTCCATTAAACTTGAAAGAACAAATGGGAATACCGCAGCGACTGAGTTAGAATGAATCGCTCTTTGAAAATCAACCATCGCATCCATTCTTGATAGATTAGTTGAGATGAACGCTACGTTTTGTCTAAAGAAGTTATCAACAACTTCAAATCCTTCTTCTGCGAATATTCTCTTAATATTCTTTCTAGCATTTCTTGTAGATTCTTTAGTGTTCTCTTCTGGATATACTGTTATATGTAATGTAACTTTATACAAAGTTTCATTATCATTTTGAAGCATCTTTAATACTTCAATTAAAGTATCAATATGAGTTTGTTTATCGATAAGAGATGACGCTCTGAAACTTTGTTCTGATTGGCTCGCAAGTTCTTGAATAGATCTATCTATCATTCTTACCGCTTTATTCTTTTCATATGGTTCAAGGTTCATTACAACCTTGGTGTTAGGTATATTAAATATTCTATATCCCCAAGCGTTTAATACAGTAACAGGGAAGTTCTTTACAGTAAATGTTGAACATGATTCACCATCAACTAAAGCTCTTTTGGGACGGAATTCAACATTGTGAGGTATTACCCACTGCATGAATTCTTCAGGAGATATGATATCAACATCCTTTTCACTAAAATTATGTGTATATGTATATTTTAGGAATATTCCTAGTTCTTTAGTATCTAGAATGTGTGATGTCATTCCAATTTCTTGGAAAGTAACAACTGCGCTTCTTAGAATATCTGATATAACGCCTTTATTTGGATCGTATAATACTAGATAATAGAATGGTTTTGTTACTGAACCATCTTCATCTATCTTTGTATATACTCTAATTCTATCGTCTATTACTTTTTCTCTAGCGTTTAATTCAATCTTAGTAAGTTCACCTTCTTCGAATAACTTATATAAAGCATCTTTTTTTGCGTTTTCTTCTTTTACATAGCTTTCAAAGCTTAGTGTTCTATCGATTTTAACGATTGACGCTCTAGAGTTATCACCGATTCTTCTAATAATCTTTCCAAAATATTCATCAATCATCTGATCTTGACGGAATCCTGATAGAAGTGAAAACTCTCTTGGATCTATTTGAAGAACACCTGCGTAATAATCGCTATATTCGATAAACCCATCTGCAATATTCTTGAAAGGTAGAAATGACTCTATATTTGTTTGAGATTTAGGAAAATCTCTTGAGTATTTTTTAACTGAGAAAACATATCTTACTGAATATATTAAATAGTAATAGAATCTTCTTCCATCATATGGAAGATATAATCCCACAGTTAAACCAAGCACAACGACCATAAGGATGAATCTTGCGAAACCAAGGTTTGATACAAATAGAAGGACTATAATCGCTAAAGATATAAGAGCTATGATAGTATCCGGGATTGAAATATTTTTAAAAAACTGTACTTTGACCTTTGCGGTCTTTGGAATTACTCTCATGTTTGCCTCCTATTTCTTAGCGTTGCTTCCGCTATCCTTATTGTTACTCAAGCTATTGTTTATCGCATTGGTCACCATAGAGTTTTGTGGTTTATTGTTGTTAGCGTTTGAAGATTCAGAGCTCTTGCTGTTATTGCCGCCGCCATCGCCATCTTTCTTACCTTGCATGATGTTCTGAACATTAGAGCCGCCGCCGCCTTTTCCGCCATTACCACCATTGTTATTGGTATTATTTCTGTTACCGAATCTTTCTTTATCATCTGCTTTTTGAATTTCACTTCGTCCGCCATAATCTCTAGCTGTCTTGAAGCCCATTCTATTTGCGATTGTAGACCCAATACCATATTGTTTAGCGTCACTTGCGAAGTTAACCGCAGATTTAATACCTCTAAATGGAGCGCCGAATGCATGTACTGCAGATCCAAGTGCACCCTTGAATTGAGATGTCGCAATTGCGTTATCTCTCATTTCATTAGATCCAGCACCAGCTTGGATGAGGTTACCAATTAAAGCCATCGCTCTATTCATTGATACTGCTCCACCTAAAATGAACGCTATCTTCATTAAGTTGTTCAAGAAAGTATTTTCAAAGAACGTTAAACTACTACTAGTTACCGCCGCTATTAAAATCGCATATATGTTGAGCGCAAGTATACACCCATATCCAGTAAGGAATTTAATAAGGAATTGATCTCGCCATAACTTAAAGTGCGCTCCATCATCGATGACTGATGTTGAGAGTGAAATTGGCGCGAATATATATAGAATAACCATAGAAATCGCACGGTCAACGAAAACCAACATACATTGAGCTATACTTACTAATATACAAATACCACCTAGCCAACTGAAGAAAAAGTCATAATCTGAAAGATCTAAATAATTTCTTACATTATCTGTATCAGTATAATCAAATTCTTTAAGTAAATAGAAGTCTGGGTCTACTCCTGTTTTAACTGCGCTTTGTCCAAAAGCACCCGCTAAAAACCTTCCCATTGATCCGCCACTTCCACCAAGTGTAGCGCTATATAACGCCTGCATGAAAGTATTAGATAAAAGTATAAATACAAATAGTACTGCTGGAATAAATAGGAACATAAGCAGTGTTTTAACTACCTTAACAGCGACCTGCGCTGGTGTCATAGCGGCTTTTTCAGATGCGATCGCTCTAAGGATTGCGAAAATCGCAAAGATAAAGACAAGTATAACGCCAATGAGTGCGGCAGCTATAAAACCGTATGTTATATTTTTATTATGGAATAGATAGGAAATAAAATCTGTTTCCGTTCCTTCATATTTTATTGGTTCTATACCAACAAGCATGTTTGCGCACGACATCAAGCCATCAATTAAGCTATAAATGGATTTTGATATTCCGTACAAAAAATTCCAAAACCAATCAAACATATATTACCTCTTTCCTAGATAGCCCTTATTAAAAGATCTATCATAGTAAATTCGAAACTAGTCATAGTTTTTTTGTTCTTACCATAATTATTCTCTACTCTTATATAGATATAACTGTCTTCAACTGCGTGAATACAGCCGTCATTGTATCCAGTTTGGTTGAACTCTTCAATTAAGAAACTATTCCACTCGTTTTCTTTTAGACTAACACCCACATTCGCTAACGCATCGGATATTTTTGGGTCGTCGTACTCTATTTCTTTTTCTACTTCAACTTCATTTCCGTGTTCATCTGTTTCTTTTACTTTTTCAGTATCAGGTGAATCAAAGAAACTTATTTTTTCTGGTAAAAGACTCTCAGTCGAAAAGTAAAATACACTTAGTTTAGCAAAAACATCACTAGGTGATTTCATATAGAGAGCTAACGAATCGATAGTAAGATCTTTCTCGATTGGGATGACGATATATAGATATGGATGTGTTTCAACCGCATCATCTTCATCTTCCCAATCAAGATTTTCAACAGTATAAGGATTATAAAGTGAATCCTCAATGTCATATTCTTTGATGCCATGGGGATAAATCCCTTTGACATCACCAAAAGCTTCGTAATATTCTTCTTCATTTCCTTCTTCGCCATAAGACCCAAGGTCATAACAGCTAGAAAGAGCGAGAATAAGCATCGATAATATCAAAAGGATTAAAAATCTAATTCTTTTGACTATTGATTTCATTATTTTAAAACTAGAATTTAATCATTGTTACAAGAGTAGGATAATCGTAGTTTCTATACCACTCAGTCATGATTGAAACACCAACTTGAAGAGCGATTAAAAGAACGAAGATAAGAACGAAACCGATGATTGAGTTCTTTAATCCTTTCTTTGCTTTTTCGTGTTCTTGTGGATCATCAGCTTGAGCATATTTTATACCAAGAACGATACACCAGATTGCACCGATTGCGCCTACTACCGCAAGCATAACTGGAACGACTACTCCCAAAATGTCAAGTAAAGGTTTAACTATTTGGTTAAGATCCTTTTCTGTGATAGCTAATACTAAATTAAACATTTTAATTCTCCTTTTTTATTTATTGTTATATTTTTTTAATATTTGGTTATTATTTATCGGTCTTTAATTTTGTATGGTAGTAAAGGCCAACACCTACACCTAACGTTATTGCTAGGCAAACGATTATTACAAGTACGCTTCCTGCGGCGTTTGCTATGTGCTTACGCTCAAAGTTAAATTCCACAGAAACACCTTGTACATTAGTAACTACAACTCTATATTTTCCTCCTGTAGTTATTTGAGGAGTTTCAGATGATGATGAAACATTAAGTGTTTCCATAAGTTCATCATTCCTATAAATTTCTACGATATCGCCATTTTTAAGTCCTGATAATGTAACATCTCCAGGAGTAATTCCACCATCTTCAACTCCAACAAGTTGAACTTCAGGTGCTTTATTGTCGATTTCGACTGTAAAGTTATAAGAATCAAGAGTATCAATTCCATTTACGATAACTGCGTAAGATCCATCTTCTTCTAAAGTTATTTTATCTCCAGAGAAGGCTGTTTCTGATCTTTGTCCATATGGATTTGTATACCAGACACTTCCAACTGTATATCCGTAAGGTGCTTCATAATTGAATGTCGCAACAGAATTATTAACAATGTAGAAACTTACATATGATCTATTTCCGATGCTGTCTTCAACTAATAGTTCCCAGAATCCAGTTGTATTGAATCTCTTACTATCATAATTTGATAATAATATTCCATCTTTAACAACTGTCTTGATATATGAATCACCATCAAGTTCAGCGAATATTACTGCAGAATCATTAACTACTCCACCATTCATTATAGTTTCTTCAGTAGCCTGATTTGTTATAGAGAACACATTTACACTCTTGTGTGTAATTGTGTAGCTCGCTTCATTTCCAGCGATATCTTTAACAGTGAATGTGTATTTACCATCTCTATACATTATCTTTCCAGACTCATATTCTTCTGGAATAGAGTTGTTTATAGATACTGTTCCAATGTATGTTGAATCACCTTCAAATGTAATCACAACATTATCTTTTGTATAGAGTTCATCTTTTAATGTTATAACACTCATCTGATCAGTATTGATGAAGATGTTTTTTCTATAGAGTATAGCCTTGAATGATAGATTGTTTCCATATTCATCAAGGTAACTTATATTATATTCAACTTCACCATATCCTGAAGAGTTAGTAAATTCTAATGTCTTAGGCTCATCAAGATTAATGTTTTCATTATTTATCTTAAACTGGTAAAGACTGCTTGTAGTGCTAAATCTTAATATATAATTTGAATAGAAGTTATTTTCTAATACGTAGTTAAGATCCATTGTTTCAAATGACTTTCCAGAAACAGTTTTTCTTGAAAGTTGAAGTTCTGGAGTTGCGGAATAGTGAACTACTCTAGTTGCGACATCACCATATTTGTTTCTGAAGCATACTGTATATTCACCATTTCCATTTAAGCCTACGCATTCAACTAATTTTGAAGGGTCATTATCTACAGAATTCGCTATCGCATCATAGATTACTGTTTTTGTATCATTAAATCTAACCTCTACATATTCAATGCCTTCCTCAAGACTTACACTAACTTTAGTATTAGTATAGTATTCATCTTTTCTTAAAGCATTTTCATTGAAACCTGTAAGCCATCCATCAACATAAGTAAATCTGTTATCGCTAGCGATTTCAATTTTATATGTTTGAGATAATCCGTTAGAATTGATTGCTTCTACAGTGTATTTACCTGGAATGCTTATTTCAAGTGATGTTACACCATTGTCATAGAATCCAGATGATGTAGTTTCTGTGCCATCTTCATCAGTTACCTTAAAGTAAACTGATTTACTGAAAACAGAAAGATTTATAGCTTTATTAGAATAAACTGTATTGTTATCTGGTACAACAGTAACTGTTTGGCCATCTACATAAACTAATTCAGCATTAGCCATAAATACTTTTGATTTTGATACTGTATATGAAGTAACGTTACTATATCTATTATTTACAGTTACAAGATAGAAACCATCAATTAATCCCTTATAATCTTCAATAAGCCACGCTCCATCTTTATAGATAGTTGTTGCTTCTGGGAATGTAGTAGTAACAGAATACGCAACTGTGATAGATGTAATTAGTTCTGATATATTTTTACCAATTGTCATCGTATCAGCGATATATACATATTCTTGACCTTCTTCATACATTGCTACAGTGTTTCCTGAATAGATATCAACTGTAGATGCTACTTTTGAAAGTACAGCGTGATAGTATTGAGGAAGTTTATTATTTCCTACACTGAACAACGTTTCAACATCTATATCTTTTTCTTTACATTCTACACGATATACAACGTTATATTTTTCAGTGAATTTCACATAGAGAGCGAAATCATCATTATCGATAATTGTATAGCACTTTTCAGCTCTAGTTGAAGAATCAGCTCTATCTAACTTAAATGATGAATTTTCTATAAAGCTAGATCTACGGTATATTTCATTATTAACGTCTTCAACAGTTAAATAGTATTGTCCATATTTAACTGTTTGTCCATCAAATATCACATCATAGTTGTAAGTTAATTCACCAACTTTGATTAGGAATGAAGAGGTTCCAGGATAAGTATTTGATACAACTACATCAGTATTACCATAGTTAATTACCTTTTCATCCACATAATTAGAATCAACCTGACATGATGATATTGATTCTTTAACATTATCAAATGTAAATGTCGTTGTATTTCCTAAAGTATCAGATACCATTACAACGAAATGGCCATAGTTATTGATAAGAAGTTTGTTTTCAGCGTCTAACGCAAGATTCATTAATTGTCCGTCTCTAGTTACTATGATATCTCTTATTCCAGATGGATCATTCATAGAGAAACTGATGTGATTTCCCGCAATAATATCGCCTGATTCAAAATTCATTGTTTGATTTCTCACAATATCATAGTCTAAAGTCGAAAGGATTATTGGATCATTTGCGGATAAAACATATTCTTTATTTTCATCCACAGCGTTAACAAGAGCGTCAATTTCAGATTTCTTTTCATATAAAGTACCTATAAATGTAGCGTTAACTATAGGCGCTTCTCTATCTATTCTTACAACGTACATATGGTCGTTTTCTGGATAATCTTCAAACCAAACTCTTATTGTAAACGCAGATAAATCTTTAATAGTTATGGAATCAGTTTCTGGTGCATAAGCGTAACCATTTGAATCGATTCCTGTGATTTCAAACTTGACAGCGCTATCTCCATATCTAGTATTGAATTGTAATCTAACTCTAGATGATGTATATACGTTTGTAGTTCTTGAACTACTTTCATCTTCAGAAATATACATACTTACAATTTTTTCTGGATTAAATTTGCTGTAAGTTTCATCACTGTTCATGTAATACCAAGTTATTTGAGGAGATTGGAATTCATAAGTTAAAGTCTTTGTTACAGTGTTACCATAAATATCTGTTACTATAACTCTATATATTCCTGGATCCTTAAATACTTGAGAAGTTTTATATGATGAGCTTATAAGTTCATCATTACAATAAACTTCATATGAATAGATTTCATTATCTTCTCTATTCGCAACTTTAACTACTACACCACTTTGACTTTCTAGTTCTGACAAAGTCACATCAAGTGTAGTAAGTGATAAAAGTACTGTATACATCACAATGTTACCAGAACGATCACCTACTTTAATATAGTAGTTACCATCTTGAAGACTGAATGATTCTCCAGTAGTAAAACTATCTGGATAAAGAACTGTTAATAGTCTTTTTGATGGATAGCTTAATATTGCGACAAAGGCGAGTGAATCTGCTTCTGTTTCAAATGATTTAATCTCAAATGATGTGCCCGCAAACATTGAGTTTGTTCCATCAAGTATCAATTCAGATTCATTTGAAAGCGCTCTAATAATAGGAAGAGATTTATCGTAGTAAATATTAAATTCACTAATACCAGTACTGTTATATTCTCTTATTGTATAGATTCCACTTTCATCTGCGAATACTTTTTGAAGGATTTCTCCGTCATCAGCATTAATTTGAGTCCAAGTATTTGATTCATAATACTTATAATAAAGTAATGTAGTTTCATCCATTGAAAGAATCAAATTAGTTGCGATAGGATAAGAAACATCATCAACTGTATAGTTATTAACATAAAGTCCTGAGTCTCCATCGTAAGTTGGATTATTTACGAAAGGATTACCCATTAAAGTTTTAGTTGCGACTTCTTTTACTACATGCATCTGAGTAGTGCTTAAGAATGGCGCTCCTGTTCTTGCGTTCAAAGTATCATCTTCAACGAGATATACTGTTGAACCTGTAGATACTATCTTATTAACGACAGTATTGATTGCGTTATTAAGGTTAGTAGAAAGTCTATTGATATTTATTCCATCAGCTAAATCACCATTACCATAGAAGTAGAATGCCCATCCATAGCTTGATGAATCTGGTGTCCAAGTAGACTTCTTATATTTAATCCAAAGTTGTCCTTCTTGAGCAGATGTAGTCTCATTAGCAGCTTTAACATATACAGTTGAACCTGTTCCAGAATTCAACATGCTGGCCATATTGGCAGTTAAAGATACTAAGTACATATCCTGATATTCCATATATTTAATGTACTTCTTCGCTTCAGTACTGTTAGAGAATGTAGGATATGGTGAGCCTCCAACATATCTTCCGTCTACATCATCAAATTTAGCACCATATCTGAAGTTATAGATTCTAGATCCTCCAGAATCTAAATAATAATAAGTTACATCATTAAGTTGGAATGCTTTATTAGTTAAAACTAGATTGCTTGAAGCATTAGTCTTATTAACAGTCTCATCTTTCATTCCATTTGTTAAGTAGAATCTTATTGGGTCTGATACTAATTCTACTGGAGAATCATCAGCTGTTCCTTCAATCATAGGAAGAAGTTCATAATATCCAGCATTTAGATCTGATATCTTAACACTATAAATGCTTTCTGATGTATGTTCATAAGGAACTTCTTTATCATTTACATAAACTCTAAAGAAAGTGTTTACACCATCAACTTGATCATGGAATGAATCGTCTAAATCAATTTCTATTCCAACGCTTTGTCTTGAGTTGTCATCTAATCTTGATATATCGTAAGCTGCATATGGCATTTCAATATCAGTTATTGGTTCATAATGATATGAAGGAAACCTAGTAATTACTTTAAAGCTATCTCTTATATCATAAGTGAGTCTAAATGTATCACTCTTTGCAAAGTTTCCTGCTGCATCGTAAGCGACAAAGCCTATTTCCAAATTCATTCTAGGGTTTTCGCCCATAATACCAGTTATGAAAGTATCAATTGGAATATCTGTATTAGTTTCATCAATATTCGATTTATATACATAAGTGGTATTTCCGGTTTCTGCATTAGTTCCTTGTGATACAATTCCACTTAATCCAGGAACTATTAAACCACCATCAACAAGTGTTTTTGTGACTGTCTTCATTTCACCATTGCGCTTATATTTTGCGAAGATATCAACCCTATCAATATTAGAAACACACTCGCCAGTGTTTTCTATCTCAACATCAAGAATTTTAGTTTTGAGATCGTTCCTTGACGGATGTTTCTGCATTACTTTTGGTGGATCGACATCAAGCGCATATGGACCAAAGGTCTCCGTTTGCGACTTTCCGTATCCAGTAACTACATAGGCATGTAGATAATATGTACCTGAACCAGATACATCAGTATCAGAGCTCACTAACGAAATCGACATAGATCCATTATCATCGCTTGTAACATGATGATTGTGTGTATAGCTCTTCTTGTTTGTTTTATCATCTATAGTAGATTCTTTAGACCATTTATAGTATACGATTGCGTTTTTTATGTTCTTTTCGCCATTACCATTTACAGAAAGATATAATTCATAAGAACCAGCAGGATTTGATGAAAAGCCTTTATCAATCACTAATTGAGGATTATCAAAATAGATAGAGCCATTGATTAAAGTAGGTTCACGATCTGTATAGCTATCTTGATAAGTGTTGTTTTTTATCTTTTTATAACTATCAACATGATAAGACATATCAGATACTTTAGCTGTAAATCTATATTTTACATTATATATAGTTGAAGATGGTGCATCTATTTCAAAAACTAGAGTATCACTATAATTTCCTTCTTTGTATGTTGCGTAGTGAGGAGTTGCGTTATAGTTATATCTAACTTCGATAGAATCGTTTTCATTTGTTAGATAAACTGGTTCACTAAATCTTATGCAGAATCTAAGTTTTCCATCTACACCAAGCATAGAATCATCAACGTAGTTCGCAACAATTGAAGGTGCTTTATCATCCTCAAGCTTCATGAATAAATAAACATCTTTACAAGATCTATCCCATGAACTATTATCATTGAATACAGCGATTCCAGTATTTAATCTTCCATTATATGGATTTATTTTATAAAACTCTGAATATGTATGAGCTCCAGCACCTGCATACCATGTGCCTGTATTTTGGAACCAATATATAGTTTTATGAGAAGCTGCTATTTTTCTGTTTTCAACATCGACGAGCGGGTCGCTATCATCCCATGGATTTTTGTTTTGCGATATTAGATACATCGCACGTCCGTTAATTTGATATCCTCTTTCGTTACCAGTCCAAAAATCATTAGTACAAGGTTCTGTATCAACATATAGATATAATCCAGGAACATCCTTGCTTCTATAATAATTGCTTATCATTTGTTGACTACCAGCATATGTAAAGATATTACTAGATGACCATACGCTAGTATCTGATAAGTATCTAATGAGGAACGAAGTATATGCTTCAGCATACCCCTTATTTATGTATTTGGTTACCCAATCTCTAGTAGTGTAGTTGTCAAGGTCCATTCCTGCTTCCCAAGACTTCCAAGTTGCTTGTCCATCAATTTCTGAAGTACCTGCATTCCATTGTGATACCATATTCGCATAATCATTTAAATATGAAGTTGTTCCGATAGTTGAAAATGCGGTTTCATTATAAGGAAGATAAACTTTACAAGTCCTTTTGTTTTCTTCAACAAGCACAGTTATTGGATTACCTGAAGAATCAACTCCAGTTACATCGTCGATTGTTACATGAAAATATCTACCATGCATTTCATATGTTGCGCTATCTATAACTCTTAAATCTTCTCTGTTACTACTAGTGTTAAGACACTTGAATGGTATATCAACACTTGTAGATCCGTTAGATTTTATTGTGGCAGTAACAGTAGATGATGAATTCTGATAGTCGACTCCTGGTATAGCAGAACCAGCGAATGATTTATATTCAACAGTGATAATATCACCAGGTTTTCCTTTAAAATAAACCGTCGCATATGCAAGTCCGCTATAAGTTATCACACCTTTTTCTACATATACTGTGTCATAATCACTAGCGGCTCTCGCAGTAGAGGGTGAAAAGTTTAACAAAAATGCACCTATCACAAGTAGGCATGAAATTATGGCAAAGATGATCTTTTTGCTAATTATTTTCATTTCTTAACACTCCAATCCGGCAATGTAACTTCACCGCTAGCTACCATCTGACAGAATTCCGCAAAATTCATATCAGGGTGTTCTTCTTTAAACTTCTTATAAGCTTCAAGAATTTTAGCTCCTTCAAGAACGAATGCATCGTCTTGAGTTTCTTCTGTATTAGTTTCAACTACCTCCTCTTGTTGAGGTTGAGTTTTAACTATATCTTCTTTTTCCTTTTCGCTTTGTTCTTTAAGAGCTTTATTTCTAACTCTAATATCATAGAAAACACTTTTTTCATCAAAAAATCTTTCTGCGATATCTGATTGATCCATTTTTCCAGTCTTATAGAATGGTACTTGGAAAGATGGAGTAAAGTAAGTTTTTAATGGATAGTTACCAAATGTTACTATAATACTATGACCAATATCTCCAGGGTGATTCAATCTTTGTAGTTCACTTGGATAGATAAGAGGTCTAACTTGATAAGATGTAGAATATGTCGTATCGCCCTTAGATTGCGCAGATGTTGAAGTTGTCGCAACGGTGATATTTCCACATAGTTCAGAATATTCTTTACAAGTTCCCATATCGTTTGAACCGATGAACATTTTGATACCGCAGTTACCTTTAACGATATCAGCTACGGTTTCACCATAGACATTATTAAGTTGTGAGTAAGATTGAATGATCATATTGAACCAAATCTTTCTTGAACGTCCAACTGTTATAAACTTATCAAACTTTTCAATCTTAGGCATATTACCAAACTCATCCATGATAAAGTAAACGTTTCTTGGAAGAGTAAGGTCTGGTGTCGCACTCGCAACTTTGATAAGAGTTTTATATATATTTAAAATAAATATAGCCGCAAGGTTATGTCTTGTATCTTTTTCATCAGGAATCTTTAAGAATAATGCGGTCGCATGATCTGATAAAGATTCTGCGGTAAAGTCTGATGAACTAGTAAGTGCGCAGATACCAGCGTCATTAAATAAAGTTAATTTATCATAAACTATAGACATATAAGACGCACGAGTAGTAGGCGCAGCGTCACAGACTTGTTTTGATAATGAATAAGCCTTAGATAAAGGGCTTCTTCCTTTGAAATATGTTCTTAAATCTTCATAGTCATTGTTAGAGTTTTGAAGAATCTTAGCTAAGTTAAAGAAGTTGAACTTCTCTTTAGTCATTCCATTCTTAGGATCTTGCGCATCTTCTAACATAGCGAGAAGAACCGCTAATGTAATTGATCTAGCACCTTTTTCCCAAAGTGGATCTTTTTCATTTTCAACTGGAATTAAAACTGAAACTAGGTCGTTTAAATCTTCATATACCTCATCGTATATTTTCTTTTTATATAATTTAACGCTTGCGATAAGCCTATCATAATCAGCATAGGCTTTACCGTTAAATTCGTACCAACATTCAAGTCCTTTATATTTAGAATCATCTTCATCGAGCTTTAATCCGCTTGAGAATACATTATCTTTTCTCTTGAATGCTTTATTGTGCGCATCTATATAACCAGCGAACAAATCCCAAATTGAATCAAGAGGATTCCATCTATAAGATTCATATGTGTCTCTTAAGTCAACGACCTTAACATCGTATCCTCTATCTTTTAAATACGCAGAATGTAAAGAGAATAATTCGCCCTTAGGGTCAGTTATAACCATTGAACTTCCTGCGTTTGTTGCGCCAAGAAGTTGAATCATAGGTGATACAAATGTTGTGGTTTTACCTGAACCTGTTGAACCGATGATTATTGAGTGACATGGTGAGTTAAACGATACCTTCATGTCTTTTTTATTCTTATCTAATACCGCAGATACAGGAATACCATCTTTATTTGTTGTTGCGAGCTGAGAGTATTTATAGCTCTTAAAAATCTTTTCTTTTTCTTCATTGTTCATCCATCTAGAATTTTCAAGGTTAGTGTCATTAACTTGTTTAAGCTTTCCACTTCCCGCAATTCCATCTTTCGTAAATATTCCTAAGAATGATTTATTAATCACAAATATATAAAATAAGAAAAGTCCACCAAATGTTCCACCAAAGGTCATATAGAAGGTTGGAGATACAACCATATTAGCTAAACATCCAAACCAATCTATTATCTTAAAATTGAATCTGCATTCAATAACTGCGTATAGGACATATCCAATAACCTCAGCCATAATTGTAAGAGATGACATAACAAAGAGTATTTCTTGGAATTTTCCTTTTGCGTACTTATGAGAAAGCGCAATATTTGAAACTTGGATTAAAGTAATGAAGACGAAAGCCATCCATTCGATATAGTTAATTACTGTGAATGAGCCATCCGCTTTATAGAACATTCCTTTAGTGATAATAATAGGAAGAACTATTGCGTTACTAACCACAGCTGTTATTAGAAATACTATGATGAAAAGTTTTGTTTTTCCCATATCAATCACCCATTATATGTATATTGTCCAGTCACAACTGGGATAATTATGCTTCTCGCTAAATTAGGGTCTTCATATTCTAATGAAATTTCAAATAAATATGTTGTTCCACTAACAAGAGTGAAGATGTAGTTTCCATCTTCGCCTTTAGTCTTTGTTGAAACTGTTTCTTCTCCTTCAGATATAGAATACAAGTTAATGTCAGCTATTCTGAGTTTGTCTTCAGGATCAACGCTAGATAAATCTACTGAAACGCTCATTGTTCCAGGGTCATATGAGATTTTATCTGCTGTCACTGTAACAGTTTCATTGATATAGTTAATAGTAAGGTAAGCTTCTAGATATTCAATATCAGGTAATTTATTTACATCAGTTGAAGAGAATCTTGCGTAAACTATATATTCACCTGCATAAGTTTCAGAAGTATCTTCAGGAGTTGAATAGTCTGAAACATATTCATATTTCACAGCGATTCCTTGAGGAAGGGTTCCTTTAACCTCTATCTTATGTTCGTTTCCATCATATGTAACTGTCTCACTTTCAAATGTTACAGCTTTGCTTATTTCTACTGTTTGAGGAACGATTTTAAGAGTGGCGCTCATGCTATCTATTCTTTCATAGTTTCTTTCATCACCACTAAACTCAGCTACCATAGTGTAAGTACCAGCGTTCATATAATCTGATGTGATCGATCCATCCTTGTAAACTTTATAAGAAACCTTAACTCCAGAAGGTAAGCCAGCTGGAGCGTTTACAGCAACCAAGCCGTTAGAGCCATCATATTCTTTTTCAACATCATTAAATGTGATTGTTGACATGTCATATGTAGCCTTATTTATTGTAAGAGTTGCTTCCTTATCAGGAATAGGATTATAGCTTGTATTTGTAGTTCTGAAGTTCGCAACAATTCTATATCTTCCAGCGTCTACCGCATTAGTTATTCTTATGTTGCTTCCTTCGTTATAGATTGAATATGTTACAGTAATCTCACCCGGAACATTAGTCGCTTCTATAACGTGAGGATTGCCATCATAAATAAAAGTGGCATCTTCAAATGTCACATTGCTCATATCGAAATCCGCTTTTTCTATAGTAAGTTTTGCAGTTAAAGTTTTAGACACATATCCTTCTTTAGAAACAACACCTATAACATCATATGTTCCTGCACTTGTAAAAGTGTTTCCATAAACGTAATTGATTGTTGCTCCTTCAGGTAGATCATGCCCAAGCTCTATTTTATGAGGATAACCATCATAAGTCACAGTTAAGTCATCAAGCTTATAGGTATCATCAAACTCATGTCTCACAACATTTACTTTCATAGTTGTTTGATACCTAGTTTGATAAACAACTTTAACTTCATGTTCACCGATTTTATAGAATTTTAACTTTTCGTTATCCGGTATCATATCTTCAGTCAAATCTTGGACAGCTGTATTTCCGTCATGATAGAGAACTACTATTTTCTTCCCTGTATAATCAAATTCACCTGAACGAATCTCTATAACCGACTCATCTTCCATTTTAATTCCATCGATTATAACAATTTTTGTACATCCAGAAAGAATGAATATAAATAGGAATGCAGCTAACATGGCGAAAACATATGCAAAGTGTTTCTTCTTCATAAAATCAATATGATCAATTTGATAAACAAATGACCATCTCTCCTTTCATTTGGTTCATAACTTCCTAAACCAAATATTAATGAAATGGATTTTGAGTTATTTTTATATACGAGTTTTACTCTCGATCCTACATGCATTTAACTCGAAAAAAACAAGTATTTCCTGATATATATTTATTTTATAATAAATAAATAAAATCTCAAAACATTTTTTCATAATTTTTTCAAATTTGTATTTATGCAAAAGATATGCAGAAAATCATACGAAACTTCAATTAGAAAAAAATCGATAAAAAGATGAAAAATATTTTAATATTCTGCTTTTTTGGTTATACTATTTTTATAAGAAATAATTCGAAAAAACATAACATGGAGAGCTAAAAAATGAGAACTGAAATTGATAATTATCTTTTTTCCGATATGTATGAAGTAGAAGAAAAGTATCTTGATAAGGATATTTTGTCTTTTAAAGGAAGGCGATATACGTTTAGAGATATGCAGTTATCAATTAACTGGATGTGCCATAAACTAATTGATATGGGAGTTAAAAAAGGCGACCACGTATCTATTCTATCGATGAATTCATATAACTGGTTAATTTCATTTCTTTCAGTTGTAAGAGTTGGTGGAGTCGCTGTTTTAAATAACTATATCTTGAGACATAATGACCTTGTACAAGCGATAAAAAATTCTGATTCTAAATTCCTTCTTGTTGGTAAATATGTTGCGGCTGGTAAAGATCCAGATGATCTTCCTAAACTTCTTAAAGATACAGGAATTCCTGAAGAAAACTGCATGTCAATAAGGGGAAGAGATTTAAGTTTTAAAAGATTTATCTATCAATATACTCCTACACCTCTACCAGAAATAGAAAATAGAGCTGAAGAAAGCAGGAGAACATCTCATATCATATTTACAACCGGAACAACTAGTGTTCCTAAAGCTGTAATGCTTTCACAATATGGCTTAATGAACATTATCTATCATGGATTAAATAGTTTTGATAGCGAATGTTCAGAAACATTCATGTGCCTTCTTCCAATGTTCCACTGCTTTGGACTTCTTGTAGTAATCGCATATCTTTCTTATAAGAGATTAGTATTCATAAATGAAATGGCGAATCCAATTGAAATCTATAAAGAATTCCTTAAAGAAAAAGCTGGAGATTATGCATCTGTCGCAATCATATTCGATAAGATCGCTAGAGCTCCAGGATTCTGGATTCATCATGGAAAATTTGTAAAGCACTGCATAGTTGGTGGTGGATTTACATCAGAAAAAGGATTCAAGTTCCTTGAAAGAAAATATGGTAGAAATAAATTCCTTAACGGTTATGGACAAAGTGAATGTTCGCCTCTAATTTCGTTTGTTTTCCCTAATACGCCACCAGAAAAACACAGAGTATCAGTTGGCACAATCATGCCTGGACTTGAAATAAAAATCCAAGATCCTGTAAGTAAAAAAGACCTTACTGGACAAGGAATTCCTGGTGAAATACTCGTTAAAGGATATGTAGTATGTAACGGGTATTATAAGCTTCCAGATGATAAACAACCATTTGATAGTGATGGATATCTACATACAGGTGACCTTGGTTTCATCGATAAGGATGGATATCTTGAATTAACAGGTAGACTAAAAGATATCATCGTAAGAAAAGGAGAAAATATCTCACCAAAAGAAATTGAAGCTGCGTTTGAAAAATATAAAGAATTCAGTAGAGTAAGAGTAATGGGATTCCCAAGCCTTACTGATGGTGAATATATAATTGCGGCAGTTGAAATTCCAAATAAAAAAGGACATTTCCACGAAAGAATATATTTAGATGATCTACATAAAGTTCTTCCATCATTAAAAATCCCTGAACACATCATCTATCTTGAAAGTTTCCCACTTAACGCTAATGGAAAACTTGATGAAAGAACATTAAGAGAAATCTGTCTTGATAAGCTTGATAGAATTGTCGATCATGGACTTTATAAGGAAACATCAAAGATTCTTAAGAAACTTAATAAAGAAAACTAAAATATCTAAATAGAATAATAAAAAGCTCATTCTTGAGCTTTTTATTATTTAACTATACAAACATTATTAAATATATCGGTAATGTAATTAGATTGTTCTTTTGGATAATGACATTTTTATTTCCAAAAACAAACCCTTTTTTAATTTTATAATTTCCATCTTCTTTTACAAGTTTTGGTATGGCTCTAAAGTTATTTTGATCATTGCCTGATTTTATTTCTATAGGCAAAACATTAAGATTGTCATAATCATTAATTAAAAAGTCTACTTCTCCTACTTTTTTACTATCAAAATAATATAGCTCATGTCCATGAGCTTTAAGTTCCATAGCGCATACTGTTTCATAAACTGAGCCTAAGTTAATTCCCTTATCATTGTCTAGAATAGCTCTAATATTGTTTTTAAATAGTATGTTGCTTAAGATACCTACATCATTAAAATATAGTTTAATTAGATTTTTACTGCTTGATTGAATTAAAGGAAATTTAGGGTCACTTACCGCATTGACGTTTAGAGATATTCCAGAATAAATTAAATATTCAAATTCATCAGCGTAACTCTCCATTCTAGCGTGTTTCTTATTATCTACGTCTCTCGCTTGTACTCTTTTAACTTTGTTTTCCATATATGATGGTAACATCTCATATATTCTTTGAATTTTAAGTTTATGTTCAATATCATATTGACTACAATCATCACTATAATAATTGTGAGTTTGTTCATGGACTTGTCTCATTTTAATAATATTACTATTTAAAAATTCTTTAACAGCGTCAGGTAATCCACCACAAATTAAATATTCTTTGAATTTTTTTAAGATAGTTTTATGAACACTTTCATTTATTATTTCAAGATTTAAATAACACTCTCTTAAATAATCGATCACATTTTTACCGACACCACTAGCCCACAAAAATTCTTCAAAATCCATTGGATACATTTTAACTTCATCAATAGAACCCATTGGTATAAATGTGTGTTTTAGTGTAATTCCTAGTAAAGAGCCGCTGACGATATATGTGTATTTCTTTTCTTGATTTAATGGTTTTAACATTGACAAAAGATGTGGATAAACTTGAATTTCATCTAAAAATATTATTGTATCATCTCTATTATTTAGATTGATATTTGAATCCGCAGAAACCTGGATATAAAAATCATGAGTTGTTTTTATGTTTTCATATAATTTTAGATTATCATAATCGTCTTTTAAGTTTATTTCCACATAATTCTTAAAATGTTTCTTTGATAGCGCTCTAACTATATAGGTTTTTCCGACCTGTCTTGCGCCATCAATAACCAATATTTTTTCTCTTTCTCCATTAAAATATTCAGTTATTGTATTTTGGATTTTTCTTTCAAACATACTATCACCATTACACTTTTCCAATATTTTATCAATATATTTTTAGCACTTTTCCAATATTTTATCAATATGATTTTTACACTTTTCTAATATTTTTTAATATCAAAAAATACACTTTTCCAATATTTTGAAGTAGATAAAAAGTGTTGACTTGAGATTAATTGTAGATAGATGCTCATAGTATTTTATTCTCTTATTTCCAAACGGTCACCTTTATCAGTCTATTTTTACAATTATGTTTATTTATATTATTAATTGTTTGATAATGTAAGAAATCAATTTAGATATCTGTTAGTTGAATTGTTCCAGACGTATTATTCTATCATTCATTTTCTCATTCTATTACAATCCAATAACCATCTCGTTTTGAACCAGCTCTTTCAATAATATTATTTTTTTGTAATTCAATGAAATTTCTTTCTATCGTTTTCTTTGATTTGTTTAATAATACTGCAATTTCTTGAGCATTTAATTTTGGATTATCTTTCAACAAATCAATCATACCCTTTTGTGTATCACTCAAACGGACATTCAAACAGACGTTCAAACGGACATTCAAACGGACTTTTTCAAAATAAAATAGGATGTTATTCGGAAATTCTCAACTAACACCACTAGTAATTATAATATTTATAGCACCAAATAAAGTGACGTTTTCGTCACCACTAAAATTGAATAAAATGAAAAAATACCTACAAAATAAGCTAAAAACCTATTTTTGCATAAAAATGACTAACGGCGGATATCAAACCCTGTAAAAACAGACTGACACATTGTGTCAATCTGGTTGTTTCTTAATGGAAAGAATTGTAAGAAATGATACAATTGAAACCCTTTTTTTATATCGTTTTTTACAGTATTGAGTGAAACCCCTACTTTTTCAACGATATGCGTATATTTTGCCATTTTAAATATGTTTTATTAAACAAATATGAAATTAATTTTGAATAGAAACATTATCTAATCGGCCAATCAACACAGAAGTGTCAATATTAGAAGCTGAAGAAATATCAATTGTTTTTAACGAATCAACTCCAACATAGAAAACACCTTGTATATTGGTAACCGTTTTATATACAAACGTCCATGTTCCCCAATCAGGATATTCATATTCATAAGTAGTTGATGTGCCATACTTATATGAGTTTTCTGACTCAGTGGCAAACACTTTAATTGTTCTTGTTTCGTTCAATATATTCTGTGTTATGTAAAAATATCTGTTTGCATCTTTTAAGTTGTATGTATATTCGGTTCGTATTGGCATTTGTTCTAGTCCACCAAATCCATTAATTACTGTTTTGAAAGAGACATCTTCTCTAACCTGAGTAAAATGATCATTCAACTTGTTATCTATTCCGTCAATATAAACAGTCGTAGAATAAGCTCCGCCAAGATAATCACCAACAAAACTTGTGCTATCTCTATTTCCTAAAATAATTATTTTCTCAATTGGTGAGAGAATTGTCCAATAAGCCCCAATGTTAGTTAGCGATTCAGGAATTGTAATTTCTTTCAAACTCGTATTGGCTAAGCACATTCTACCAACGCTTTGACAATTATTAGAGTTTTTAAAATCGTATAGTCTTGTGCATCCACAAAAAGCATAATCATCAACTCTAACAATAGTATCAGGAAGAGTAATAGATAATAGTTTGGTGTTGTGTGCAAAGGCATTATCTCCAATTTCAACAATCGTCTTCCCATCGATTTGAGATGGTATGCTTATCCTTGTTTCTGAACCATTATATTTTTCTATAGCCCAGCCATCTTGAACCTCAAAAATATCAAAGACAGATTTGCTGCTAAATTGAGCAGTGTAAGTTTTATCACCTGTTACAGCAGTTATCGATGGAGACCAGCCAGTAAATGTGTATGAATATTGTGCAG
>OCVV012840132.1_pt1 | contig 28951 bp, 27 predicted proteins | sample 1539721 | NCBI WGS metagenome assembly OCVV01 (sample SAMN02144230, study PRJEB22623) | gut metagenome | biome: sheep rumen | host: Ovis aries | place: New Zealand | reverse complement strand
GTGTTGTCCGTCAGCCGCGCAACCTCCTCGAGCACTTCGCCGCCGCCGAACAGGGTCGGCATCGCCTTGAGCGCACGGTAGGCCTCGCGGTCACGGAACGGCTCGAGTACATCGCCCAGCGCCGCATACGATTTGTTTTCGATATGGGAGCGGATGCTCTCCTCCGTCTCCGCATCAACATTCAGCGATGCAATCAGCGCCTTGTAAATCGCCGCATGGCTCAGCTCAATGCGGAACGTCTCGCCCTTGACGGCGGCGAGCGCCTCAAATGCAGCGGTCAGAATATCGAGATCCGCCATCATACCGCGCGCGCCGAGCAGCTCCGCGCCTGCCTGCATCACTTCCGTGGAATGTCCTCGGTGGAACGAGCTGGCGCGGTGCACCTTTTGCACATAATACAGCCGCAGCGGCAGTGCATCGCTGTTCAGCTTTGTTGTCACGACGCGCGCAATCGGCGTCGTGTTGTCCGGACGCAGCACCAGCAGGCGGCCGTTGCGGTCGGTCAGCTTGTACATCTTCTCCTGCCCGATGGACGAGCCTGCCTGCACAAATACGTCATAATATTCCAGCGACGGCGTGATGACCTCGTCATATCCGCGCGCCTCCAGCAGGCTGCGAATCCGTCTCTCATTCTGCCGGAACAGACGGGTCGCCGCAAACAGGCGGTCACGGCTCCCCTCCGGCGTGGAGATTGCATATTGATTCATCGTTTTCGATACCTCTGATCTCTCTTGGTTATTTTATCGATTTAGCGCGTTAATATAATAGCATTCCGGTGTTTTCCTGTCAAGCAATTTGCATGTTTTTCGATCATTTGAGCGAAAAATACAGAAAAAAGTTTAAGACATCGCATTTGCCCCGTGTTGTGACCGGTCAAACCGCACACATCAGAACAGCGATACCTGTGTGCTTTCCGGCATATCTGCCAATGCGCCGATCTGTCCGAGCAGCTCAACCACGCCCTTTGACACCTTCGGGCAGCGGATGACAATTTCCTCCTGAGAAAGAAACGCGCCGTTTTTGCGCTCCTCTACGAGGGAAAGTGCCGCCTGCTCGCCGATGCCGGGCATGGAGGTGAACGGCGGAATCAGTCCGCCTTCCGTCACGAGGAAGGTCGTCGCATCCGATTCGTATACATCCATCGGCGCAAACGTGAAGCCGCGCCGGTAAAATTCATGCACGACCTCCAGCGTGGTCATCATATCGTTTTCTGCCGCGGTTATGGTTTTGTCACGCACCTTTTGCTGCAGCTCGTGTATTTTCTCCACGCAGACGGCATCGCCGCGAATCATGCACGACGCGTCAAAGCCCTTTGCGCGAATGGAAAAGTACGCCGAATAAAACGCGAGCGGCTTGTGCACCTTAAACCACGCGATGCGGAACGCCATCATGACATAGGCGACGGCGTGTGCCTTCGGGAACATGTATTTGATCTTTTTGCACGAGTCAATGTACCAGTCGGGCACGTCCTGCGCCTTCATCGCCTCCTCCATCTCCGGCTTGAGTCCTTTGCCCTTTCGCACGGATTCCATGGTCTGGAAGCTCAGCTTCGGTTCTACGCCCTTGCCCAGCAGATAGTTCATGATATCATCTCGGCAGCAGATACATTCCTTCAGCGGAATGCCGTTCTCGACCAGAGTCTGCGCATTGCCGAGCCACACGTCCGTACCGTGCGACAGGCCGGAAATGCACAGCAGCTCGTCAAAGGATGTCGGCTTGGTATCGCGCACCATGCCGCGCACAAATTTCGTGCCGAATTCCGGCACGGCAAGACAGCCGAGATCTCCGAGAATGGGGTCCGGTTCGTCCGAGACATAGTGCAGCGCACGGTTGGAGGTGAACAGGCTCATTACATCCGGATCATTGAGCGGGATTTCACGCGCATTCACGCCGGTCAATTCCTCCAGATGCTTGATGATGGTCGGGTCATCGTGTCCCAGCTCATCCAGCTTGAGCAGATTTTCGTCGATGGAATGATACTCGAAATGTGTGGTGATGATGTCGGAGGTGGGATCATCCGCGGGATGCTGTACCGGGCAGAAGTCGTAAATATCGACCTCCTTGGGAACAACAACAATGCCGCCCGGATGCTGTCCGGTTGTGCGCTTGATTCCCGTGCAGCCGGCTGCCAGGCGGTTTTCCTCCGCCCGCCCGACCTGCATGCCGCGCTCCTCCATATATTTTTTCACATAGCCATAGGCGGTCTTTTCCGCCACCGTGCCGATGGTTCCGGCGCGGAAAACATGGTCATGTCCGAACAGCTCGCCGGTGTACCAGTGAATTTTCGGCTGATATTCGCCGGAGAAATTGAGGTCGATATCCGGCACTTTGTCGCCGTTAAATCCGAGGAACGTCTCAAACGGAATGGAAAAGCCCTCGCGGCGCAGCGGAGTGCCGCAGTTCGGGCAAACCTTTTCCGGCAGGTCCACGCCGCAGCCAAAGCCCTCGTTTTCATGCCATTCGATGTAGTGGCACGACGGACACAGGTAGTGCGGTGCCAGCGAGTTTACCTCGGTGATATCCGACATAAACGCGGCGAGCGAGGAGCCGACCGAGCCGCGCGAGCCGACCAGATAACCGTCCTCCAGCGATTTTGCCACCAGCTTTTGTGCGATCATATACATGACGTCATAGCCGTTGCCGATGATCGAGCCCAGCTCGCGTTCCAGCCGCGCCTGTACTTTTTCGGGCAGCGGGTCGCCGTACATGCGCTTCGCTTTTTCATAGCACATGCTCTCCAGCTCTTCCGCAGAATTCTCCATTTTGGGCGGATAATTTTCCCGCGGAACGGGGCGCAGCGTATCGCACCAATCGGCAATCAGATTGGTGTTCGTGACAACGACCTCCATCGCACGGTCTTCACCCAGATAAGAAAACTCCTCCAGCATTTCGTCGGTTGTCTTGAGGTACAGCGGCGCCTGATTGTCCGCGTCCTTGAAGCCCATGCCGGCCATCAGAATGCGGCGAAACGCCTCATCCTCCGGCTCGAGAAAATGCACATCGCCGGTGGCAACGCAGGGCTTGCCCAGCTCATCCGCGAGAGAAAGAATCGTGCGGTTGTAGTCGCGCAGCTGCTCCTCATCGCGCGCTGTGCCGTTGGCAATCAGGAATTTGTTGTTGCCAATCGGCTGAATTTCCAGATAATCATAAAAATCTGCAATATGAAGCAGTTCCTCGCGCGATGCACCGTGCACCAGTGCGGAAAACAGCTCTCCTGCCTCACACGCCGAGCCGAATATCAGCCCCTCGCGGTGGCGAATCAGTTCGCTGCGCGGCATAATCGGCTTTTTGTTGTAGTATTTCAAATGGGAGTACGAAATCAGCTTGTAGAGATTTTTCAGTCCCGTCTGGTTTTTCGCCAGAATAATAAAGTGATAGCGGCGCAGGTTTTTCAGCGTGCCTGTCTTGGCCTTGACATTTGCCAGAAGGGGATTGATGTCGGAAATTTTCTCCGCATGCAGGTCGTCCCGCAGCTTGTCCAGCAGCTTGATAAAAATACGGCCGAGCACAGCGGCATCCTCGCTCGCACGGTGATGGTCAAACGGTCCCACCTTGAGCGCCTTTGCCATGCTGTCCAGCCGGTGCCGCGCCAGATCGGGGAACAGAATCCTGCACATCTCCACCGTGTCAATGGCAGTAAACTCCCGTTCCATCCCCAGCCGTTCGCATCCCTTTCGGATAAACGCCATATCGAATCCGGCATTGTGCGCCACCAGCGGCAGACCGTCTGCAAATTGCAAAAACGCGGGCAGCGCTTCGCCCAGCTCCGGCGCGTGCGCCACCGTCTCGTCGGAAATGCCGGTGAGCTGCGTGACATTCTCCGGAATCGGCCGGTGCGGGTTAACGTAGGTCTGAAATTCGTCTACAACCTCGCCGCCGCGCACTTTCACCGCGGCGATTTCCGTGATCTCGTCATTGTCCGGCTTGAGACCGGTTGTCTCCGTATCAAAGCAGACAAAGGTTTCTGTCAGCGGCGCATCATACGGACCGCGCACCACTGCGACATTGCCGGAATCATCGACATAGTACGCCTCCACACCATACAGCACCTTCAAATCGATGCCGTTTCGCTCGATGGCATGCATCGCATCCGGAAACGCCTGTGCCACGCCGTGGTCAGTCACGGCAATTGCCGTGTGTCCCCACGACTTCGCCCGCTGCATCAGGTCTTTCATCGGGGAAATGCCGTCCATTGCAGACATGTTGGTGTGCAGATGCAGCTCGACACGTTTTTTCTCCGCCGTGTCCGCACGCTCTTTTTTCTTGCTGATCATAATGCCGGTCGGCTCAAGAATGGTCTCTTTTTCGTAGGTATCATAGGAAATCTTCCCCTGAACCGTCAGATACATGCCGGTTTTAATAAGATCAGCCAGATCCCCCGCCTTCTCCTTCGACAGGAACTTGCTGACGCGCATTGAGCTTGTCCAGTCGGTGATGTCAAACCCGACCTTGACCCACTCTCTGCCTGTATTTTTGCTCTTGATTTCACGATTTTCGACGAAAAATACCTCGCCGCGAATGGTCGCGCTGTCCACCGAACCTGCCGCCTCGCGGATGGACACAACCGGCTGATCGAACAGCCGGCCGAACAGGATTTTGTCGTCTTTTTTGGCGGAAAAGCTCTTGCGCGCCGGTCTGCGTTCGCCAGCCGGACGAACCGCAGCCTTTTTCGGCTTTTTCTCCGCCGACGGGGATGGCGCCGCAGCCGCGGCTTTTTTGAGCCGTTCTGTGCGGCGCTCCTCCGTTGCGCGTTCCGCGCTGCGCTCTGCATCCGCATCGGGATGCGCCATTGACAGCGGACAGGTCAAGCCGGTTTCCGCACGAATCATCTCCGGCAGATGCCGCAGATCTGTGGACAGATATTCGGCGCCGGTCATCAGCATAGAGACAGACAGGCTGCCCTCCTCCGTTACCTGCCACTGGCTGTCCGCAAGATAGCCCTGCGCGGATGGTTTGCGCAGCACAAGATAATCGCGCAGACTTTGCAGATATGGCTCTGTCAGGCAGTCGAGATCATAGCGCGGCGAAATGCGCACACGCGACAGTCCATAGACCTCCCGGATGCCTTTTTCCATATCAAACAGCGCTCTGCGCGGAACAATCTCCCCAAAATGCACCTTGCAAATGATGGCTCTCTTATCATGACTGACCGCAACAGAGCATACCTCCCCGCCGGAAAGGTATGCTCCGAACTGCTGGTCGTTGTATCGTTCAAACAGCTTTCCCAGCGTTGTCAAGGGTTCCTGCTCTCCTTTATCATCGCGTCAATTTCTTTCATCAGTTCGTCTACCAGCTGCTCCTGCGGCACCTTGCGCAGAATTTCGCCGCGGCGGAAAATCAGGCCCTCGCCGTCTCCGCCCGCAATGCCGATATCAGCCTCACGCGCCTCGCCCGGCCCGTTGACCGCACAGCCCATAACAGCAATTTTCAGCTTGGCATCCAGATGTGCCACGCGGTGCTCCACCTCATTGGCAATTTCAATCAGGTTGATTTTCGTCCGTCCGCAGGTGGGGCACGAAACAATGTTGACACCCTTGTCGCTGCGTCCGACTGCCTTCAAAATGGCATACGCAGCGGTAATCTCATGTACCGGATCGGCCGTCAGGGATACGCGAATGGTGTCGCCGATGCCGAGTGCGAGCAGGCCGCCGATGCCTGCCGCCGATTTGATCGTACCCATGTATTCCGTGCCCGCCTCGGTCACGCCGAGATGCAGCGGATACCGGCTTTTTTCGTGCATCAGCTGATACGCCTGCATCGTGACCGGCACGCTCGACGACTTGAGCGAAATGCAAATGTCATCAAAATTGTACCGGTTGAGCAGTGAGACGTGATACAGCGCGCTCTCCACCATCGCCTCCGGTGTGGGCGAACCGTATTTTTTCAAAATATCCTTTTCAATCGAGCCGGAATTGACGCCGATGCGGATCGGAATACCGCGCTCCCGGCAGGCATCTGCGACTGCGCGCACGCGCTCTGCCGCGCCGATATTGCCCGGATTGATGCGGATTGCACCGACGCCCGCCTGTGCGGATGCCAGCGCAAGCCGGTAATCAAAATGAATATCCGCGACCACCGGAATGGGCGACTCGGCGCAGATGGTTTTCATCGCCTCCGCCGCCTCCTGATCAGGCACGGTGCAGCGGACAATGTGACAGCCTGCCGCCGCCAGACGGGAAATCTGTTCCAGCGTTGCCGCGGCATCGCGTGTATCCGTGTTGGTCATCGACTGTACGGCGATGGGTGCACCGCCGCCAACCGGAACCGTACCTACCATAATCTGTTTCGTCTTCATCATGCTGTCTCCTTGTTGTTGCCGCTGCTGCTACGCATCAGCCGACCAGCCGCAGGATATCCTGACAGGTGATATACAGCATAAACAGCATCAGTACGGCAAATCCGCCGAAATGAATATATCCTTCATATTTGCGCGGAACCGGACGCCGCGCGATCAGCTCAATGAGCACAAACAGCAGCCGTCCGCCGTCAAGCGCGGGCAGCGGCAGCAGGTTCATCACGCCGAGATTGATCGAAATAAAAGCGATGAGCAGGAAAAAACTCTCCATGCTGGTCTGCGCTGTCTGCACAAGCACGTCTGTCACGCCGACCGGGCCAGACATCTGATTGAGTCCGACCTTTCCCGTCACCAGATCTCCCAGGCTGATCCAAACCAGCCTTGCGTAATCAATTGAGCGGTAAAAAGCGTTCTGAAGCTTTCCTGTAAAGTTAATCTCCTTTACACCAAAATTCAGTCCGTACCGCGTCACGCCATCATAATTTGCCGGTGCCAGCGGGACATCCGTCAGCGTGCGCGTCTGCCCGTCACGCTGAATGACGATATCATATCGGTCATCCTTTCCGCGGCTGAGCGCGGTCGAAACGTCCGAGGCAAGCAGAATGCGGTAGCCATCGATGCGTACCAGGCAATCCCCTTCCATCAGCATATTCTCCCCGCGCGACGGGAATCCGTCGGCAAACGATTCAATGACCGGCACGGAGATCGAGTCCATCGGCAAAACGAGGACAAGAACGATGAGAAATCCGACAAGAAAGTTCATCAGTGCACCGGCTGCCAAAATGAGCGCACGCCAGCCGATGGGTGCGCCCGCAAGCGTGCCCGGCGCGGCCGTTTCGTCGTCCTCTCCGTCCATGACGCACGCACCGCCAAACGGCAGCAGGCAGAGCTTAAATTCTGTCTCTCCGAATTTGCGGTGCAGCAGCGCCGGACCCATGCCGATCCAGAATTCCAGAACGCGCACGCCTGCGGCTTTTGCCGCGCAAAAATGCCCCAGCTCATGGACGGTGATGAGAAAGCCAAACGCAAGAATGGCCAAAATGACAGTTGCTATCGTCAAAAAAACACCTCTTACTTCACGAGGGAATGAACGACCTCGCGCGCCGCTCGGTCGCTTTCGAGCACATCATCTACTGTGATTTCCGGCAGATACGCAACGGTATCCATCGCCTCGCGCACCAGCTCCGCAATGCGGTAAAACGGAATGCGGTCGCTGAGGAACAGGGCCACCGCCGCTTCGTTGGCACCGTTCATCACTGCGCCGAGGTTGCCCCTTGCAGCCGCTGCGCGGCGCGCAAGTCCGAGTGCCGGAAACGCCTCTTCATCCGGCGCAAAAAAGGTCAGATTATGCCGGCGCGGCAGATCGAGCGGCGGCACCTTGCACGGTACACGCGCCGGATAGGTCAATGCATACTGAATCGGCAGGCGCATATCGGGATTGCCCATCTGGGCAATGACCGAGCCGTCGGAAAATTCCACCGCTGAATGAACAATGCTCTCGCGGTGTACGACAATGTCGATATCGTCCGGCTCGACATCATACAGCCACATCGCCTCAATCAGTTCAAGGCCCTTGTTCATCATGCTGGCGGAGTCAATGGTAATCTTTGCGCCCATGCTCCAGTTGGGATGATGCAGCGCCTGTTCCTTGGTGACATGCCGCATCTGCTGTGCGCTCATGCCGAAAAACGGGCCGCCGGATGCCGTGAGCAGAATCCGGCTGATCGGATTTCCCGCCGCGCCCTGCAGACACTGAAAAATCGCAGAGTGCTCGGAATCCACCGGCAGAATCGCAGCGCCCTTTTCGCGCGCGCGCTGCATGACAATCTGTCCGGCACACACCAGCGTCTCTTTGTTGGCGAGCGCAATATCCTTGCCCGCATCGATGGCGGCGAGTGTCGGCAGCAGACCGACCATGCCGACCACTGCCGTGACAACAATATCTGCCTCCGGCAGCGTAGCCGCCTCAATCAGCCCATCCATGCCGGACGACACGCGGATATCCGTATCGGCCAGACGCAGCCGCAGCTCATCGGCGCTTGCCTCATCGTACACCGCAACCAGTAACGGGTGCAGTGCGCGCGCCTGTTCCTCTGCGCGCACGATATTCGTGTTTACTGTGATCGCACAGACACGGGCATCAATCGAGTCGAGAATATCAACCGTCTGCGTGCCGATCGAGCCTGTCGATCCCAGAATAACCAGATTCTTCATAATTATATCCCCAAAGTCGTAAACAAATGCAGGAGCAGCTCCACCGCGGGCGCAACAAAAATTACGCTGTCAAAACGGTCGAGCACACCGCCGTGTCCCGGGAAAAGCTTTCCGTAGTCCTTGATGCCGCTCTTGCGCTTGACAATGGAAAACGACAGATCGCCGATCTGACCCAATACCGCGCCGAACACGCCCACTGCGATGCACAGCAGAACGGACAGTCCCGCATGCGCCGCGGCATTGACCGCAATTCCATACACAACCAGGAGCACCACTGCTCCTGCAACGCCGCCAATCGAGCCTTCCACCGTCTTTTTCGGTGAAATGACCGGCGCGAGCTTGTGCCGGCCAAACGCCATGCCGGCGAACAGGGCAAACGTATCCGATCCCCACGCCGCAAGCAGCGGAATCAGAACATACAGGCCGCCGTTTCCTCCGCTCATCGTGAACATGCGGATGATGCTCATGAGCAGATACGGAATGACAATACCGCCGAAAAATGCACCTGCAATTTCAGAAAATCCGATTTTTTTATGGCAGCGAAGCAAAATACCGAACAGCACAACCACGCCGATCAGAACCATGCCGCGGACAAAATAGATGCCGTAGCTGTCGCGCGCACTTGCCCATGACATGCCGAGTGCGAGCAGCATCGCTGCAGCCTGCAGACCGCGGTTTTTCTGTCCCGCGACCGCAGCGGTAAATTCCTGTGCCGCCAAAACAGACAGCACCATCATGCACAGCTGTGCGACGATTGGCGGAAAGACAAACAGCGCCAGTGCGACAAAAATCGCACCGACTACACCAAACGTAACACGCGTCTTCATTTCTTTATACCCCTCCGAATCGTCTTTGTCTTCCGTTAAAGCTTTCAATCGCCTGATCCATGTGCTCCGGCTTGAAATCCGGCCACAGAACATCGGTGAAATAGTATTCCGCATAGGCACTCTGCCACAGAAGGAAATTGGATGTACGAATCTCACCGCTCGGGCGAATGATGAGATCGGGATCCGGCATATCCGCCGTATACAGCTGCGAGGAGATCATTTCCTCTGTAATGTCGTCCGGCTGCAGCTCGCCCGCCTGTACCTGCCGCGCAAGTGCACGCATCGCATTCTTAATCTCATCACGCCCGCCATAATTGATGCACAGACTTGCAATTGCCGGATTGTCCAGCTGTTTTCCCGTCTGCTCACATTCATCGATGAGCGAACGGATGTCCTCCGGCAAAGCCGTCAGATCGCCCAGCACGCGCACGGCAATGTTGTTTTCCGCCATCGTTTCGATCGCTTCCCGCAGGTAACGCCGAAACAGGTTCATCAGCGTTTCGACCTCCTCTGCCGGACGCTTCCAGTTTTCTGTGGAAAACGCATAGACAGTGAAATATTTGACGCCGATATCCTTACAATAGGTAGCAATCGTGCGGAAGGTCTCCGCACCGACCTTATGTCCAGCCGTGCGCGGCAGCGCGCGTTTTTTCGCCCACCTGCCGTTGCCGTCCATGATGACGGCAATGTGCTGCGGAACCGGACGGCTCTGCGGGGCTGTGCTGTCTTTTTTCAGTATATTGAACAACGCCACGGTACTATGCACCGACCTTTCCCTTTTATTCACCGGCGCGAAACCCTGAATACACGACATGGGCGACTTGTTCAGCCGCCCATATATCCCGTGTCGCCGGCGTTCGAATCAGACGGACTTCAGTTCGTCCGATTTCTCTGCCGTTGTGCTGTCGATTTGCTTGATATATTTGTCCGTCAGCTTCTGCATGTCCTTCTCGGCATCCTTCAGCTCATCCTCAGTGATTTCAGACTTCTTCTTTGCAGCCTTCCACTTGTCAAGCGCATCGCGGCGGATGTTGCGAATGGCAACCTTGGAGCCTTCTCCCTCCTTGGACACCTGCTTGATGAGCTCCTTGCGCCGCTCCTCTGTCAGCGGCGGGAAGGTCAGGCGAATGATCTTGCCGTCATTCTGCGGATTGATGCCCAGATCCGACGTCTGAATTGCCTTGTTGATCGCCTTGAGCAGAGATGCGTCCCACGGCTGAATGGTCAGCGTGCGCGGATCCGGCGAGGCGACCGAAGCCACCTGCGGAATCGGGCTTGCCGTTCCATAGTAGTCGACCGTGATTTTGTTCAGGACGTTTGCATTCGCCCTGCCCGCGCGGATGCCCGCCAGCGTGGCGTCGAGCACATCCAGCGTCTTTTTCATTTTTGTCTCATAAGGTTTCAAATCGGGTTTCATGTTGTCAGAACTCCTCTCTCTTTCAGAAGATTGTTACATTTTTACCAGTGTGCCAATATCCTCGCCGAGTACAGCGCGATAAATGTTTTCCGGATCCTTCAGCGCAAAGACCAGCACCGGAATGCTGTTGTCCATCGACAGGCTCGTTGCGGTGGTATCCATAACGCCGAGGCGCTTTTTCAGTACGTCCATATAGGACAGCTCGTCATATTTTTTCGCTTCTGGATTCTTTGCCGGGTCGGAATCATAGACACCGTCGATATTTTTTGCAAGGAGGATGATGTCCGCACCGATTTCCGCCGCGCGCAGAGCCGCTGCCGTATCCGTCGAGAAATACGGATTGCCCGTTCCGCAGCCGAAAATGACAACTCTGCCCTTTTCCAGATGACGTGTCGCCTTGCTGCGGATGTACGGTTCTGCAATCTGACGCATTTCAATCGCGGTCTGTACGCGAACATTGACACCGCGCTGCTCCAGCGCGTCAGCCAGCGCAAGTGCGTTAATGGTCGTCGCAAGCATGCCCATGTGATCTGCACGGGAGCGCTCCATCTTTCCGCCGCCGTCCTTTACGCCGCGCCAGAAATTGCCGCCGCCGACAACAATGCCGACCTCTGTCCCGATCTCTACACAGCGCTGAATGACGTCGCAGACCGGTCCGATGACATCAAAATTCAGTCCGAACTTCTTTTCGCCGGCCAGAGCCTCACCGCTGATTTTAATCAATACACGTTTATACTTCGGTGTATCCATACAACATTTCCTCCATGTGCGATTGGTTTTCTCGATCCTCAGAGCTACACTCTATATCAATCTATATCATACATGATTGCAGGGCAGATTGCAAACGATTTCCGGCAAAATCCTCCATTTCCTCTCTGCCTGTCACACGGAAACAAAAGCGGCCGCCGCAGAAGCGCTCCGCAGCAGCCGTTCGTCCATTCGGTTCCCTCCCGCTTCTTTCCGGCGGCGGAATATTGTCCCGTTCCACTGCACAAGGATGGGAAATGCAGCTGTATCCTGAAATATTCCGCGTCCTTCCCGAGGCGGTTTTGCAATCGTACTCACTGATCCTGTTTGTTTTTCGCCTCTTTTGCCTGCCGCAGCTGGTCTCTGCGCCACGCGTCCGCCTCACATGCCAGACAGGTGAAGCTGTTGTTTTTCCACCACGCCGCCAGCGAAGCGGCAACCGTCCAGCCCAGTGAAACCAGCTGATACACATCGTTGTCTGCAAACGAAATCGTCTCATGTCCCGCGATTGCGAGAATCTGGTTGAACAGTGCCAGAACAAGCACAACCGTCCTCGCTACGGTATCCGAGCGGATTGTCGGAGTGGTATTGTCCATGTGATCGCCTCCTTATATGATCATAGATATGCGTGTGACGCATCTTTCGACACAAATCGGACGCAATCGCCGCCGGACTGCACGCAAAATTCCCATATTCGGGCATATCCGTTTCGGGTCATCCATGTCCTTGCCGACTCTGTGAATTTTTTGTCATTTCCGCTCTAAAAATGTAAAAATCTGGTTGACGATGGTGGGAAAGAGAGCTATAATTTAATAGGTAAGAGAAAGTCTGTGAAAGGGGGCTTTACCAGAATGGCGCTCAATGCAAGACAGGAAAAACGGCTGCTGAACTCCGTTTTATTTTCCGGCTGCAATACAGCGAATTACCGCCCCCTCATACAGTCATTATCCCCCGTTCGCGTTCTCAAGGGACAAACTGTCACTTCTTATCCGCGTCATACGCCATCGCTCGGCTTTCTGATTGACGGCTGTCTGGACGTATACAGCCCAAGCGGTGTCCTGTTTCTGACGCTGCAGAGCGGGGATTTTTTTGAACTGGAATCCCTGTTTTCGCACATTAAGCCGGTTCTCCCTCTCCTGCTGCGCGCGCGTTCCAATTCCATCATCACCTTTTTAGACAAGTCCGTTCTGCTGCCTGTTTTTGAAAAGGATGCGGCGGCAGCGCGCAACTATATGGAAATCCTCTCAAACCGTGTACAGCATCTCACGCACCGGCTGAACCATTTCACTGCCGCGACACCGAGCGTCGCACTGGCGCTTTATCTGCTGGGCAACCCCAGGCAGAACCATCTTCGTCTTCCTGACGGCTTTGCAGGTCTGGCCCGCCGGCTGGACATCAGCCGCGCCACACTGTACCGCGCACTGGCTGAGCTGGAGCGGCAGCAGCTTGTCACGCATCAGGAAAAAACCGTCCACATTCTGAACCGCAGCGGGCTGCAGCATTACGCAGCGACGCGGTCTCAGGCATCGGCAGAGAATATCGGCAAGTAACACGCCGCCCCGATCTTTATGAGAAGACCGGGGTTTTTTCGTGCCTGCACGCAAAAAGCCGGAGCAACACGATGTTGCTCCGGCTCGATGAACCAATCGGCTGTTTTATGATTTACTTGGAATCAGCCGGTGTTTCGTAAAAGCGAACCCAGTCAAAATCCAGCGCTTCAGCAATACGCATCGCCGTTCCAACAGGCAGGCGATAATCACCCAGCTCAATGCGGGTATAATAGCTGCGGGCAATGTGAGCCTTCTGTGCAGTAACTTCCTGCGTCAGACCCTTGCTCTTTCTCAGTTCGACTAACCAGTCACGCATAACATTCACCTCAAAAAGAAATATAAAGCTGCAAACACTTGTAGATCGTTGTTAATTGCAGGTGAAATTATAGCACCATTTTTGCAACTTGTATATGTCTTTAATGACAGATTTCAGGTGATTTTGAGGTGTTTTGCTGTTATCATGTTACAAATCAGAAAAAATCGAAAAAAAGTTGCCGAAGGACAGGTCGATGTGTTCCATTAAATTTGTGCACAATGTCCGATCATTTCACCAGCTTGGAAATCGTCTTGAATGTCGCGCCGGAGCCTTTGCCCAGAAGCTCAAACAGAACAGCCTCTGCCGTAGTCAGCAGAACCCCCTCCTGCTCTGCCCGACGCAGGCTGATCTCCATATCGTGCGCCTTGCGCGAGCCGAGGCAATCCTCAACCAGTACCGCTTTTTTGCCCATGGCAATCAGATCCATTGCCGACTGCAGCACACAAATATGTGCCTCCGCGCCGCAGATCAGGATTGTGCCGCAGCCCGTCGCCTCAATTGCCGCGCGAATTGCTTCGTCGTCAAGGCAGCTGAACGTTGTCTTCGGAAGAACCGGTGCAACGCCGAGCACTTCCTTGATTTCAGGAACAGTCGAGCCGAGTCCCTTCGGATACTGCTCGGAAACAATCATCGGAATATCGAGCGCCTTCAGTCCCTGCAGCAGCATGCAGGTCCGCGGAATAAACGCATCCTTATTATGCATTGCCGGCATCAGCTTTTCCTGGTAATCGACAATGAGTATTGCGGTATCTTCTCTCTTCAGTTTCATATTCCTGACTCCTTTGCGGTAAAATATTGATCCTATTATACCGTACTGTCGTTCAAAGGACAAGCACCGTTCACAAAAACGTCAACTTTCGTCAAAAAGTTTGACAAATGTAACCTTTTCGAGTATACTGAAGCCGGTTACGAATTCGAACGTATCATCTAAGGAGCGGTGCTTCATGTCTATCTGCCAAACCGGGCATTTATCTCTTATGAAACTGCACACGGCGGACCACCTGCTGTTCCTGCGTGCCAACCAATTGCTCAGGCAGCACGGCATCACGATTCAGCAGGCACTGGTACTGCAGTATCTTGCAAGCAATACGGACAGCAGTATCAATCAGAAAAAGATCGAAACCTATCTGGGTATCAGCAATCCTTCAGTGACCAGTCTGATGAAAGGCATGGTTGCGAAAAACCTGATTCAGCGGTTTCCCGACCGCACGGACACCCGCAGTCATCTGCTCCGCCTCACACCGCTCGGGCATCAGCTGCAGACCTCGATTGCAGAGGCCTTTCTCCGGCTGCACAACGAGCTGCATGCCGGTCTGACCGCAAAAGAGAGCCAGCAGCTCCATACGCTTCTGGATAAAATCACGGCCAATCTGACCTCCCTCTCCGAATGAGCGCGGTTACGCATTTCCGGATGATATGCCGTCAACAAAAAATCATGCCGCTTTCTTCCAAACATTCCGTGTTTGAACAAGCGGCTTTTTTCTATGGGCCGGTCATTTCCCGTCGGACGCTTAATCCCGGTACCGGCAGCGGACCGCAGCTGTTTTTTCACGTTGAGCCGTTTCCTCCTGCATCCGGAATCTGCCGTCCGGTGTGGTCCATTGTGTAGTGATCGCGGTAAATCAGCTCAGAAACAGGCACAAAGGTAAAGCCCTTCTGTTTGAGTCCGGCTATTACATCCGGCAGGGCAGCCGGTGTATTTTTCGCGGCATTGTGGAACAAAATAATAGACCCGTTCCGCGCATTTTGAACAACCCGTCGAACAATTTCACTCGGCGCAGGGTCTTTCCAGTCCAGGCTGTCTACATCCCACTGAATGCAATACATGTGCTCTCCGCGCAGCGTGGATACCACGGTATCATTATAGTCTCCGAACGGCGGCCGGAACAGCATCGGACGGTTTCCCGTTATCTTTTCTATTTTATCATTGCACCCCTGCACCTCTTCGATCATTCCGGCAGGAGACAGCTGCGTCATGTGCGGATGGGTCGAGGAATGATTCATCACCTCATGTCCGGCATCAGACAGCTGCTTGACGGACTCCGGATATTTTTCCACCCACTCTCCGACGACAAAGAAGGTCGCGCGGATGTCCTCTGCCCCGAGAATCTCGATCAGCTGTTCGGTATCCTCATTTCCCCAGGCGGCATCAAAGGTCAGCGCACAAACTTTTTCCTTGCGCTCCACACTGTAAATCGGAAGATCGCGTTTGGCCGCAGATGTCGAAATCGCACTTGATCCGCCGAAAAATGCGTGCGCGGTCACGCAAATTCCCGTCACAATTGCCGCTCCAACAGCGAGTTTCTTTCCTGATATAACCCAAAAACAACGCATTTTACCCACCTCACAGTACCATACGTGTAGTATTTGTCCTTTATACCATAAAAACTGCTTGACCAGTCCTTTGTACCACTGCGACAATTTTTGTGTTCATTTTCTGTTCAAAAAATGTTCAAAAAATGCTTGCATTTATCCAGACTTTATGCTAAATTTTAATCAGATACATAACGCACAAATTTCGACCGGAAAATATGGGCAACATGGTACATACAACTGTGATTTTTGCACAATTTTCCCCTCAGATTTTCTACATGCAGACAGGGCTCCTGATTTTGCCTGCGGGGCGTGTGCGGGCGGTTTCCTGACCTGCCTCTTCACATCCCAAGCGCCCTTCCGGCACTTGTCTGCATACGGAAATGCTTACTGTATCTGCCTGTACCTTTATAACTTCAGACGGGCATAAAATCTCGCAGATCTCCTCTGTGTCATTTTATGCAATACAACAACAAAAGGGAGAGTTTTGCAAATGAATTGGAGCACAACACAACTCATCTGGATTGCTGCCACTTTTCTGTTTTTCACAGCAATGGTAGCAGTCATCTCCTCCTGGAAAACCAGAGGAGATAACCTCGAAACTGCTGAGGGCTACTTCCTTGCCAGCCGTTCCCTGCCGGGTTACGTCATCGCAGGTTCCCTGCTGCTGACAAACCTCTCCGCTGAGCAGCTGGTCGGCCTGAACGGTCAGAGCTGGAAGACCAACATGGGCGCTATTGCCTGGGAGGTCGGCTCGATGTTCACGCTGCTTGTCCTCGCGTTCTTCTTCCTGCCGCAGTACCTGAAGGTCGGCACCACGACGATGCCGGCAATGATGGAGACCTGCTACGACAAGAGCACGAAGACACTGTTCTCCGCAGTCATCGTCATCATGTATTCCATCCTGAACCTGCCTGTTATCCTGTATTCGGGCGCCGTTGTATTTGAGAACATCTTCGATGTTTCCGCCATGTTCGGTATACAGAAGTTCACGGCGATTGCTGTTCTCTGCGTTGTCATCGGCGTTGTCGGCGGTTGTTACGCCATCTTCGGCGGACTAAAAGCCGTCGCCGTATCGGACACGATCAACGGCATCGGTCTGATCATCGGCGGTCTGATGATCCCGTTCCTCGGACTTGCTGTTCTCGGTTCTCAGACCGGTGGCGGCGGCATCATGGGCGGCATTCGCTTTATTCTGCAGAACGAGGCAGAGTTCCACAAGCTGAATGCAGTCAACGCATGGGATTCCGCTCAGCCGCAGGTTCCGTGGCCGCTCATCATCACCGGCATGTTCTTCTCGAACATTTACTGGTGGTGCTGCAACCAGTCGTTCGTTCAGCGTTCTCTGGCTGCGAAAAACCTTGCTGAAGGCCAGAAGGGTGCCATCTACTGCGGCTTCCTGAAGTGCCTTGGCCCGCTGTACCTCGTTATCCCGGGCATCATCGCTTTCTACATGCCGAGCATCCAGGACAAGATGCAGGCCATTGCCGGCAACTCCGGCGTATCCCTGATGGACCAGGCGTATCCGATGCTGATCGTCGAGTGCGTTCCGTGGCCGGTTATGGGCTTCCTCGCCGCTGTTCTGTTCGGCGCGATCCTGTCCTCCTTCAACTCGGTTCTGAACTCCGCTTCGACCATGTTTACCCTTGACCTGTACCGTTCTGTATTCAAGCCGTCCGCTTCTGACGTCGAGTGCGTTAAGGTCGGTAAGATTTACGGCACCATCGCAGGCATCGTATCCATCTGCGTTGCACCGTTCGTCGCATTCACCGGCAACGGCATCACCACACTGCTGAACTCGCTGGCGAACTTCGTTTCCATGCCTATCGCATGGACCATCCTCGGCGCAATCATCTTCCACAACATTCCGAAGTGGGCACCGAAGCTGATCACAGTAATCGACGTCGTATTCTATGGTGCATTCCTGCTGATCGCTCCGCATTATCCGAGCAATCCGAGCGAAGAGATCCATTACCTCTACGCGATCGCAGTTCTGTTCTTCATCGACTGGATCGTTATGTGGGCGTGCAACAAGTTTGCACCGCGCAAGGAGCCTCTGGTGCTCAAGGATGTCGGCGCAGTCGACCTGACCCCGTGGAAATACCGCAAGATCGTCGCTGTCATCGGCATCATCGTTGCTATTGCAATCTACATCCTGTTCTCGCCTCTCGGCCTTGCCGCTGCCGGCGAGCCGACCAGCTGGCTGTCCATCTGGGGCGTAGCAGCATAAGCAACCGCGATTTCACAAAAACAGATTACGGCTTCGGCATCTGCCGGAGCCGTATTTCTTTCCCCTTTCGCGTGCAGTGTGCATTTTTGATTTTTCTGTGTGCAAATTGCACGCAATGTGTTATACTGAAAAACAGCTGAGAGAGGTGAACGTATGGCAGTTACATTGAAACAAATCGCAGAGCTTGCCGGTGTATCCCGCGGAACCGTGGATCGTGCGCTGTACAACCGCGGCCGCATCAATCCGGAGGTCGCAGAGCGCATCCGTTCGATTGCCAAGGAACTGGGCTATCAGCCAAACCGCGCGGGAAAAGCGCTCGCCATGGCCAAGCATCCGATAAAGATCGGTGTCATTGCACAGGCCACAGAAACACCGTTCATGCATCTGCTTCAGGCCGGCATCGAGGATGCCCGAAAAGAGGTTTCCAATTTTGGCGCCGAGGTACTGATGCGCTCGATGATCGGACTGGATATCGACCTGCAGCTGAAACTGATCGATGAGCTGGTGGAGGAAGGCATCAACGGACTCGCGATCGCTCCCGCGGATGACGTGCGGATGCGCAACAGAATTAACGAGCTGGTGGACAGCGGCATTCCCGTTGTCACGTTTAATGCGGATATCGACGACACGCGCCGCCTGTGCTTTGTCGGCCAGAACAGCGAGCTGGCGGGACGCGCCTGCGCTGCCCTGCTCAGTGCCATCATCGGAAACAAAGGACTGGTTCTGCCTATTTCCGGCCACCAGTACAATCACTCCCACACGCTGCGCATCAAGGGCTTCTGCAGCGAGATGGAAAACTGCTTCCCCGAAGTCAAGCTGCTTCCCTCGGTCTTCTGTCAGGACGATGATACGCTGACTCAGCAGCTCACGGAACAGACGCTGCGCGATCACCCCGATCTCACGGCGATTTATGTGGCCGCCGGCGGACAATCCGGCGTGTGCCGCGGGCTTGCGCGGCTCGGCTGCACCGGCAGCGTGCGCGTCATCTGCTATGACCTGATACCAAACAACATCAAAAATCTGCTTAACAGTCGTATAGACTTCCTGATCGATCAGGATGCGCATACACAGGGCTATCAGCCGATTATGATACTTTTTGACTATTTATTCGCCGGAACAAAGCCGGAAAGCAAATATTTTTACACCGATATCGCCATTAAAAACAAATACAATATCTGATGCGGTTCTGCCCCGATTATGCGATGCAATTCGTATAAAGGGGCAGTTTTTTCCATTCCTCCCCAGAAAACATGTATAATTTTTCGACATTTTTCCGTGCACGCGTGCACGCGAACGCGCCGGTAAAAAATCTATTTATATTAAAAAATGTTCTGAAATATTGTGTTTTTTTAAAAATGAACACATTTTTCGAACGAAAATGTCAAATTTTTGGAACTTGTCTGGCATTAGTATACAATTTTTTTTGCAATTTATCAAAAATATGAATTGATTTGCACAACATTATGCGTTATACTTTAGATATAACAACAGATGGAGCTATTTCCCAGCTCCACACTAAAGATTTGGAGGTTTTTGACATGGATGAACTGAGAATTGCTTTGATCGGCTGTGGTATGATCGGCCGCCAGCACATCGACAGAATTCAGAACAGAATCAAGAACGCTAGAGTCGTTGCAGTATGCGATGTATTCGAAGAGGGCGCGAAGAAGGGCGCTGAGATCGCAGGCGAAGGCACCAAGGTTTACACCGACTCCGCTGCTGCTATCAATGATCCGGACGTAAACGCAGTTGTTGTTACTACTCCGGGCGCTTTCCATAAGGATCCGGTTCTCCAGGCTATCGCTGCAGGCAAGCCGGTATTCACCGAGAAGCCGCTGACCAACACCGCTGCTGAGTGCAAGGAAATCGTTGACGCTGAGATCGCAGGCGGCAAGCACCTCGTACAGGTTGGCTTCATGCGCCGTTATGACCGCGGCTACAATCAGGTTAAGGCTCTAATTGACGAAGGCAAGTTCGGTGCTCCGATGGTAGTTAAGTGCACCCATCGTGCAGACGGCGTAGATCCGAGCTACACCACCGCAATGGCTGTTACCGATACCGCTATCCACGAAATCGACGTTCTGCCGTGGCTCATCAACGACGAGTGGGATGAAGTTCAGTGCATCATGCCGAAGACCTCTTCCAAGGCTCACGAAGGCCTGAAGGATCCGCAGGTTATGATCCTGAAGACCAAGGGCGGCATCGTTACCGTTCTGGAAGTTAACGTAAACTGCGGCTTCGGCTACGACATCAACTGCGAAGTTGTCTGCGAGAACGGCGTTATCAATCTGCCGTGCCCGTCCTTCCCGACCGTACGCTACGCAAACAACGTCTCCACTAAGATCGAGGACAACTGGATCCTCCGCTTCATGGATTCCTACGACGTTGAGATTCAGGACTGGGTTGACCATGCACTGAAGGGCGAGACCGGCGGTTCCTCTGCTTGGGACGGCTACGTTGCTTCCATCACTGCTGATGCTCTGGTTAAGTCTCAGACTTCCGGCGTTGCTGAGAAGGTTGTTACCGGCGGCACCCCGGACTTCTACAAGAAGTAATTTTATTCACACACGTATTAAACATATTTCTCTTTCATAAGGAGTTTACGTATCATGAAAATTGGTTTTAACGAAGGCTGCAACCGTTTCTGCGAAAATCATTCTGTTCTGGAAGACCTCGACCTTTGCGAGAAGTACGGCTTTGACTACATCGACATTCAGTCCGAGTGCCTCGATCGTGAGATCGCTGCCGGCAAGTACACCATCGACGATCTGGCTGCTTGGTTCGCTGATCCGAACCATCACCTGAAGATGCTGTCCTACAACGCTCTGATCTTCTTCAACATGAAGCAGACTCAGGAGGAGAAGGACGCCGTTATGGCTAAGCTCGATCAGATTATCGAGGACTGCAACAAGATGCAGTGTAAGATGATCGTTGTCGTTCCGTCCATGGATCTGACTGTTCCGGCTACCATCGACGAGATCAAGGCTGACGCAGTTGCAGTTCTGAAGGAAATGGTCAAGAAGGTTGAACCGCACGGCATCAAGCTGTCCATCGAGTTCTGCGGCGCTCCGACCATGTCCATCAACCGCTTTGAGGACGCTTACGCGATCGTTCAGGAAGTTGACAGCCCGCTGGTAGGCATCACCCTCGACCAGTATCACTTCCATGCAATGGCTTCTTCCTTTGAGGCTCTTGAGAAGGCTGACGGCAAGAAGATCTTCGTATGGCATCTGAACGGCATGGAGAATATGCCGTGCGGCGCTGCTTACAACAACGACGAGAAGCGTCTGTGGCCGGGCCTGGAAGGCGACTGCCTCGATCACAAGCGCTATGCTGACACCCTGAAGAAGATCGGCTTCGAGGGCGACGTTTGCACCATGGAAGTTTTCCGTCCGGACTACTACAAGCTGTCCAACGAAGAGAACATCAAGACTGCTGCTGAGTTCACTCGCAAGCATGTTGAGAAGTACTGGGGCTAATCACCAAGTCAAAAACCTAGACTGTTTTTAGTCGGAGACCGCAGAGCTTGCTCTGCGGTCTTTCTTTTACAAAAGCAGAGCGGCACGTTTTGTGCCGCTCTGCTTCATTTTCAGATAATTTACCAGCTGCCGCCGCCGCCACCGCCGCCGCCACCGCCGCCGCCACCGCCGGAGAATCCGCCGGAAACGGAACTGCCGGCAGCATCAACCGCCGCTTCTGCTGCGACATGAATAATTGTCTCCTGCACACAATGGTGTATGATATGATTGAAATACCAATAGTCAAACAGAGAACAATCTCCGTCATACCACTGTGGCTGCTTGACAGCCAGTTCCCTGAACTGCTTCGCCCACAGATCTGTCAGACCGAAAACCATCGCATACGGCAGAATATCAAAATAATACGATGGGTTGTCCTCGACCAGCAGCTTCAGGCGGGGCAGCTCGGCCGTCTTGATAAAATGCCGCAATCCCAGCAATTTTCCGGTAATCTCGACATTGTAATCTGTCGGCTGTGTGATCCGCCCGCACAACAGGCCGGCCGCAGCCACAGCTGCAAATCCGCCCCACAGCAAATTCAGCGGGAGCAAATGATCCGACCTGCTCAAGAGCACCTGCCCCGCAATTACAGCGAGACAAATCAAAATGACCGCAATTCCCCCTAACTTTTTTCGCATGGTTGAAAATTTGGCAGAAAACCAGACGCCGCGTCCAACAAATCCGAGAACAATCAATGCAAAGCATGCAACGATTCCGAACATCAGATTCTCCAGCAATGCAATGCTGCTAGAAAACGCCAGCATGCACCCGAACAGCAGCCCAAGAACAACAATCAGAATTATCGTCTGCCCCTCTCCGGCGTAGAGCGCACGTTCCTGCCGAAACTCTTTGCGCAGCATCAGCCGGGCACTGGTCAGTCCCTGTACAAAGGATGAATCCAGATCGCGCAGGTCAATGGTTGAAGTCCCGTCAAACAGCGCCTTAAAAAATGTGCTCATATATTCGGGCGCATCATTCGGCAGTTTTTTTTCTTTGTGCAAAATCAGCCTGCTGTGCTTGCCGCGGCGATTCTTTTTATCCGGCAATTCCTCGATTGTAATATATCCCTTTTGCGCCCACCACAGAATGAGTGAGATCAAATCCTCGTTGTCTGCGCTGTGGTCAATGATATAACCAACCTCTGCACTGCAGACACCATCCGGCGGGTAAAATTCAACTGTCTGGACCGGCTTTTTGCGGCGCGTCAGCAATGCGCGCAAAATGGTGTAACTGCTGACCAAAAGAGTCAGCGCACTGAACACCCACGCCGGTTTCGATGGTGTTGTCACTTCTCCGGTAAAATAGCCTTCGGGCAAATCGGTAAACACGGTGATGGCCTGATTGGACCCGATCTTGTCCGCCTGTCCGGTAATTTCCGTCTCAGTGAGGTTGTATTGAACGGGGAATTCCTGCGTTTCCCCTCCATATCTGCCGCTGAAAACATGGAAATGATTCAAACTCGCCTTGGGCAGCGGCTTATCAAAGGCCATACGGAACGAAAAGTGGTCAATCGTTGTGTTCCACTCGGCACCGAGCAGAGAATAAAACAGGAAATCGCTGTCTTCCGTTCGGTCATCCGGCATGACGTAGCGGAAGGAAATGAGATACCGCTGATCTCCGATGACCGTTCGATCTTCATCGCCAATGCGTATCAGACAAAAGTCATCCTCACTGTCGACATCGAACGGCGCGCCGCTGACCTTGACCGCTTTAATCCGGTTCCTGTACTTCATGACGGTCTTTTTCCCGTCAATCCTGCGCGAAACATACATATATTCCGGCAGACTGCGATAGATACCGTGTCGGCGGCGGCTGAAATTGACGTCGATCGTCTCAGTCTGTTCCACAACATTGTTTTCGTGCAGCACAGCCTCCACCTGATAATTGGTGATCGTAAATCCTCCGTCGTCCGCAAACGCCGGAAAGGTGCTGCAAACCAGGAGAATCACCGCGGCGCACAGCGCCGCAATTTTTTTCATGGCATCCTCCGCTTAAAATTCCACGTTAACGCTGCGGCGCTCTTCTGTGCTCTCCACTTCAAACATCGGCTGACGCTCAAAATGCGCAAGGCTTGCGATGATGTTGGACGGAACGGTCATGCATTTGTCATTGTACTGCTTGACAACCGCATTGTAGTATTTCCGGGAATTGGCAATATCCTCTTCAACCTTTTTCAGCTGGCCCTGCAAATCCAGAAAATTGGTATTTGCTTTGAGATCGGGATAGTTTTCACTGAGGGCAAAGATCTGGCGCAGTGCACCGGAAACCGAATTTTCATACTTCATGCGTTCATCCAGCGAACCGGAATGATTTGCACCGCGTGCTGCTATAATTTTTTCCAGTGTCTCACTCTCATGTTTGGCATAGCCTTTGACCGTGGATACGAGATTCGGAATCAGGTCAAAGCGCTTTTTCAGGTAAACATCCATTGTTGCAAACGCCTCGTCACACTGATTGCGCATGCGAATCAGCCCGTTGTACGCCGCAGCCGCCCAAAGGACGATCAGAACAACAAGGACTAAAAGAATCATTGGCAGCATAATTCTGCACTCCTTTCCTGTCGGGATTGTGTGGCCTCCCGTTTCTTTTATTATGCCATGGTTTCGTATCTACTTCAACAACATCTGCTTCAAAGCGCACCTGTGTTTGTTCTATTGTTATAATGGACAGAATCCCGGCCGCAATCTTTTCCCCTGTTCAGCCGGTACCCCTGTTTTGGCATCATTTTGCGGAGCTGTGCACCTGACGGATAGCAGATCAATCTTTGGACAACAAAAAATCGGCAATACCGTAATTTGCATTTACAGTATCACCGATTTCATGCAGACGAAAAGACCGTTCCGCATAACCTTTTCAATATTCCTGCGCCAGAAAATCGTCAATCAATTCAGGAAAGTGCAGCAGGGACGCACCGCAGGTGTTCATCCTTCGCACAAACAATTGTGCCGCCGGCGCATCCTGTGTGAGCTGATCCGCGTGTACCTGAATGATGTCATTCTGTACGGCTGCGACACCATACCAGGTATTCTGCAGTTCATCCTTCTGTGCTGTACAAATGTAGTGAAGCATATCCATTCTCCTCCGAATTCTCTATGCTTCAGTGTAGCACAAAACCGCAGACGCAATCGGTCGATTCTTCCCGTCAGTCCTCTATGATTTCATCGACATAGGGCGCAAGCCGTTCCACCACATGTGTGGTGTCCCGCCGCGTGTCCCGCAGCAGCTCTGCGTCGTCGATCAGATTGACCCACACCGCATACCGACCGTCCTCGTGTACCGTGACCTCAAGCTCCGGCCATTTGGCATACTGCTGCGGCGTGTAACGATCATCATTTTCAAACAAAAGCTGCGCAGCAGGCACAATATGCCTGCCTATGAAAATCAGACGTTTCATCCCTGCAGCATTTCACCGACAATTTTGTTTACCAGCTTGCCGTCCGCCTTTCCCTTGACCTGCGGCATGAGATTTTTCATCACCGGACCCTTATCGCGCGGCGTGGGTGCAGTAATCTGAAGCTGATCGAGCACAGACCGGACAATTGCACGAATCTGTTCCTCGCTCAGTTCCTCCGGCGCAAATGCCCGATAGATTTCCAGCCGATGCTGACACTCGCTGCGAATATCGTCACGGTCTGCCGGTGCAGCCTCCATGGTCTCCCGGGTCTGTTTGATTTCCTTCTGGATGATGGCATTTTCCTCATCCTCTGTCAAATCCGCGCGCTTATCCTTTGCCTTGGCCTTGAGTGCAGAGAGAAGAAGCGACAGGGCATCCTTGCGCGCACTGTCCTTTGCCTTGAGCGCTTCCATCATCTGCTTCTGAATTTCCTTTGTCTTGGACATATTTCCTTCCTCCTATCCATAGAAAACAACGGAACACAGGTGTGCTCCCGCGCTCCGTCTGTGTAACAGATTTGCTTATCCGAACCGTTTGGTACGAAACCACTTTTGAAAAAAGCCGTTTTTATCTGCCGGCAAAACCGTTTTTTGCTGCTGTTCCGGCTCCAAATATGCTGTTCCTGTCTGGACACAGGTGAGAATGTGCGCAGTCTCTCCGGCTGAAGCGGCTATTTGCGCTGTGCGCAGTTCCTCAAACAGCGCGATGAGCCAGGCGGTATTGCACGTGTCCCGATATCCCGACTGCTTCATATGTGCAGCCACGCTCTGTCGTGCGCGCCGCATCGCACGCTTCACCTCAAGATCGGGGACAGACAGAATCTCTGCCGCCTGGGGCGCAGAACACCCCTCCGCACACAGCAGCAGCAATGCGGTCCGCTCCTGCCGCGGCAACACAGCGATCGCCCGATACGCCTCCCCAGCAGCTTCTGTCAGATTCGGCAGAGGATTTCCCGCGGCATCCGGCTGCGCGAGAAGGGCAGCATAGGCGATATGTCCCAGCCAGACACGCACATCACTCGGCGAGCGCAGAGAGGAAACGGCATGCAGCGCGTCACTGTAAATGTGCGTCAGCACCGAACCGGTCTGTTCGCAGCCGAGCACAGTGGCAGCCAGTGCAATATTGGGTACCGTATGGTGAAACAGGCAGGCAAATCCATCTGCCTGACCGGTGCGCGCCTGTGCAATGGCTTCCGCCAGCGTCATGCATTTCCCCTCCTTTCCCTTCTTCCGGAATTTTTATCATACACCATTCCGCAGCTTTTTTCTATTCACGGTTTGACCAAATTTTGCACGCAAATTTCTCTTTCCCGGGAACGGAAAAAAATCGCATGGCCGCACAGGCAGCCATGCGATCTGCGTCAGGCAAAAACGCGATCAGTCGTCGTCCATGTCATCCTCAATATCATCGTCGTCCTCCGGCTCATCGTCCGTATCGAACTCGATTTCCGGAAAATCATCCGTCTCAATTTCATCGTCAGAAAAGCTGTCCTCCGGGAAATCATCCAGCGGAATCTCGCTCTCCAGCGAAGACATGTCAAACTCCAGCTCCTCGCCGCAGGCAGGACAGGAAATATTTCCCTGGCTGAGCGCAGGCTCATCCACATAGATTTCCTCGCCGCAGCTCGGACAAACGACCTCATACAGTTCCGTATCCGGATCATAATCCAGATCATCCGTGCGGATATCTTCCTCATCGTAGGAATCATCGTCGTCATAGATATCCTCAATCATGGCGTCGATAACTTCCTGCAGTGCCTCGTTTTCCTCCTCCAGGTCGGTGATGGACAGCGCCATGTCCCCCAGCAGATCAATGATCTCCTTAAAGAGACGGCCTTCTTTTTTCTCCACATTGACTTCCAGTCCCTCAAATAGGCCGCGCACATACGCGACACGCTCGGTAACAGTCATGGTTCCATTCCTCCTTCTCTGGCCGGCAAATCGCCGGGCGGATTGATGCTGAGAGAATCAGCCCTTTGCACGCTCGAGATACTCGCCGGTGCGGGTATCAATTCTGATCTTCTCGCCCTGATCGATGAACAGCGGAACCTTTACGGTCGCACCGGTCTCGACAACAGCGGGCTTGAGTGTGTTGGTTGCAGTGTTGCCCTTGAAGCCCGGATCTGTCTCCGTGATGACGAGATCGACAAACATCGGGGGCTCAACGGCAAATACCTTGCCCTTGTAGGACAGGATTTTGCACATCATTTCTTCCTTGACAAAGCGGAAATCATCGCCGAGGATGTCCTTGCCGATCGGTTCCTGCTCATAGCTCTCCATATCCATGAAGTAGTACAGGTCACCATCGTTGTACAGGTACTGCATGTCACGACGCTCAACAAACGCCTCATCATATTTATCGTTCGGGTTAAAGGAACGCTCTGTAACAGCACCGGTCATGACATTCTTCATCTTGGTGCGAACGAAAGCCGCGCCCTTACCCGGCTTAACATGCTGGAAACTAACTACCTGGTAAACCTGTCCATCCATTTCAAAGGTTACACCGTTACGAAATTCGCCTGCGGTCATAAATAAGTCCTCCAATAAAAAAAGTAATCAATCTTTTTTATAAATCTCTTCTTATTCTAACCCATCACATCCGCTTTTGCAAGCATTTACTTGCAAATTACCAGTTCTTTCGGAGCGTTTGTGAGATTTTGACAGCCATCCGATGTGATGCAGAGCATATCCTCAATGCGGACGCCGAACCGTCCCGGCAGATAGATGCCCGGTTCGGCGGAAATGATATTCCCCGCAGCAAGCGGACGAGGGCTGTTCGGCGCCGCCACAGGCGTTTCATGAATGTCCAAGCCGATTCCGTGGCCGAAGCTGTGCCCGAAATACGGTCCATAGCCCTCCTGTGCGATGACATCGCGCGCCGCGCGGTCTACCTGCTGTCCGGTTGCGCCCGGCTTTGCCGCCGCAATCCCTGCCAGCTGTGCGCGCAGAACGATATCGTACACGCGCCGCATTTCCTCATCGGCATGGCCGACCGCTACCGTGCGCGTCATATCCGAGCAATAGCCCTCGACAGTACACCCGAAATCCATCGTGACAAAATCGCCCTCTTCGATGCGTTTCTCCGACGGCACACCGTGCGGCATGGATGACTTCATGCCGGAAACCACAATCGGCTCGAAGGACATCGTCTCTCCGCCGTAATCAAGCATGCGGTATGTCAAAAGCGCGGCGAGGTGCTTTTCCGTCACGCCGGCATGAATTTCCTCCAGTACATCGGCCAGCGCGCGCTCGGCAATGCGCTGCGCGGCAATGCAGCAGTCAACTTCGTGCTGCGCTTTTACCTCGCGCAGGCTGCTGAGCAGTGTTCGCATCGGCATCAGCTTTGCATGAAGCGCGCGCTGCCACTGCTCGAAATCCCCGCAGGTCATCGCATTTTCCTCAAAGCCCAGTGTGCGCACACCGTCGCGGTCACAGACCGCATTGACCATATTTGCATACGAGCCCTTTACCTGCTCGACCTGAAAGCCGTCCCCGATCCGCTGCTTTGCCGCTTCAATGTAGCGGAAATCCGTGAACAGATAGCCGCCCTTCGCGTCAATCAGGCAGACACCGGCGGAGGACGGGAATCCTGTCGCATAGCGCCGGTTCTGCGGGCTTGTGATGAGCACGGCGTCGAAATCCGCGCCGCGCAGTGCCTGTTGAATTTGCTTTAACATCGTGCATCCCTCTTGTCTATTTTCGCAGTTCATCTCATATACTCCTGATAACAGCGCATCATCGCAGCGGCATCCTCCGCCTGTGTGCCTGCCGATTCACAGATAAAACGCGGTGTGTATCCCCGCGCGGCCGTTTCTGCCGCCACAGCATCAAAATCCGGGCCATAAACCGTATCTGCGAATGTCAGGTGCCGGATTTCTCCGCCTTTTGCATACGCAATCTTGGAAAAATGGCTGTGAAACACGCGCGTGCGTTCCACTCCGATGGTATGTTCCATCAGGTCATACAGCGCTGATACCTGCTCGCGTGTGCACATTCCGCCGTGCGTGCGCGCGTTGAGATGTCCGAAATCAATACAGGGCAGCAGGCGGTCGTCCAATGCCACAAGCTCCATAATCTCTTCTGCCGTTCCGATGACGTTGATTTTCCCCATGGTCTCCAGACAAATGGTGA
>OCVV012881088.1_pt1 | contig 28956 bp, 29 predicted proteins | sample 1539721 | NCBI WGS metagenome assembly OCVV01 (sample SAMN02144230, study PRJEB22623) | gut metagenome | biome: sheep rumen | host: Ovis aries | place: New Zealand | reverse complement strand
GACGCCATCAGGCGTCCCGGCCGGCCCGGGTATTTGCCGCGCAGCGGGAAATACGGAAAGGGTTTAAGGCCGCAGGGGGTTCGGGGGAATCCTATTCCCCCGTATTGAAAGCGGAGCGGCGGGGGTGTGTGAGGGGGCAGAGCCCCTGTATTAACAGGAAAGCGGCCATTGGAAGAACTCCTTGGACCGCTTTCTTGACGTGTACTAAAACCTAAACCTACTATATAGATGCAACAAAAAAGAATTTGTTGCAGAAAAAATGAATTTTCTGCAACAAAATTCTAAAAAGTTGTAAAGTTCAGTTTACTTTGCAGCTTCAACAGAAACCTTGCGGAATTCCTTGAGGTCCTTCATGAGTTCGAGAGCAGCCTTGCGGGCGCGTGCGCCGGCGGCCTTGTTACCCTTTACTACCTGTGCCTCTGCATTCTTTGCGAATTCTGCAGCTTCTGCGTTGATTTTTGCGACAAGCTCTTTCATAATTGGTTGGTTTTATTGGTTTTAAAATGTACTACCATGTTTCTGCAGGCTAATTTAGACAAAAAAACCTTGAATTCAAAAAAAAATTATGAAAAAGTTAGAATTCAGGCGTTTCCGTGTGTTTTTCCTTTTCTTCGGCCGGTTTTTTCCTGGTATTCAAGGTATTCATTGCCCTTGCCGGACCAATGGTAGAGATGTCTTTGATTCCCTGAATAATCTTGGGAGCAAGCTCGGAAACTTCCTTTTTCTGCTCCTCGGAAAGAGAACCCAGGACAAAATCTATCTGACCGCCCGTCTTGAATTCATTGCCGATACCAACCCTTATCCTGATCCACTGGTCTGTCCCCAGTGTCTCTGTGATGTTCTCGAGACCGTTGTGGCCGCCTGAGGAACCGCCCGTCCTCATGCGAATGGTGCCGAAGGGGAGATTCAGGTCGTCGGAGATTACAATGAGGTTCTCAGGGGAGTAGCCAAGCTTCTGCAGCCAGTAGCGAACGGCGTTGCCGCTGAGGTTCATGTATGTGGAAGGCTTGAGGAGGGTGAAATGCCTCCCCTTGAAGGACGTCTGCGCCAAGTCACCGTAGCGTTCTGTCCTGAAAAGGATATTGGATGCCTGAGCCCAGGCATCCAATATCATAAATCCCATGTTGTGCCTGGTGGAAGCGTATTCAGCCCCTATGTTTCCCAGACCTACAACCAGGTAGTCCATCACTCACTAGGCGTTCTTTGCAGCCTCCTGAGCGGCCTGCTGCATTGCACGGGTAGTCTTGACAGAGCAGATGATGGTGTTCTTGTCAGAGAGGATCTGGAGACCTTCGACCTTGACGTCGCCGGCAACCATTCTCTTGTCAAGCTCCAGAGGAGTTACATCGAGTTCGAGCTCGTCGGGGAGGTTCTTCATGAGACCTGAAACCTTGAGTGAACGTGCGCTCTGGGTGAACTTACCACCAGCCTGTGCGCCAACCGGGTGACCGGTGAGCTTAAGAGGAACATTGATGGCGATGGGCTTGTCTTCGCTGACTGCGAGGAAATCCACGTGGAGGCAGGTGTCCTCTACCGGATGCCACTGATACTCGTGAGCAACTGCAGTGTAGGTCTTGTCACCGAGGACGAGGTCTACGATGTAGGATGCGGGAGTGTGGGTGAGACCCTTGAGTTCTTTCTCAACAACGGTGAAGAGGATGTTGTCGATGCCCTGGCCATAGAGGTTGCAAGGAACCAGGCCCTGACGGCGGAAAGCCTTGATAACGGCTTTGTTGCCCTTCTGGCGGATTTCGCCTTTAAGCGTAAAGTGCTTCATTGTACTTAAAATGTTTAAAATGTGTTACTCAGTGCGATTTTTCACGCACCCCATTGCACCAAAAAGCCTGCTTCGGCTTTTTTAAGCCCGCAAAGATACTAATAATAATTGAAACAGCAAATAATTATCTCCCGCAAAGGTCCTTGAAGTCGCACCAGGAGCAGGTGTCGGTTTCGGGGGTGCGGGTCCAGGGGATGGAGGTGTCGGTGATTTCGGCAAGCATGGCGCGGAGCTTTTCGGAGGCGATGGATGTGAAGACAGGGCTCACGGGCATGTCCTTGAGCGGTTCCGTGTACAGGCGGCCGGTGCTGTAGATGGAATTCACGATGGTGTTTCCGGAGAGGGCGGGGTCGGCCGCGGCGAGGAGGCCGTAGATGTAGAGCTGCAGGGCGATGCCGGGGCGGCCCTTGTTGGAGGTTCCGAAGAGTTTTTCGGCTACGGCGGCGGCGTTGTCGTCCGTGATGAGGATGTCGTCGTCCTCCACGCGGCCGGTCTTGTAGTCCAGGATGCGCACTTCTCCAGGGCGGTAGCTGTCGATGCGGTCCAGGAAGCCGATGAGCCTGTATCCGTCAAAAACGGTCTCCCGGAACTGTTCAAGGCCGATTATCTTGAACGCGCCCTTCTCCCCGATGAGCGATATGTCATGGGCAAGGGTGGCCTTGACGTAGTCGCACAGGATTTCCGCCGTAACCAGGTTACGGCCGCTCACTTCGAAGGAGCGCATCTCCTTCATGACCTCTTCACGGACAAGCGCATGGATGAGGACGTCGTCGTTACGCATCTTTTCGATATCGGCCCGGGAGAAGACGGTTCTTCCGGAGTAGAGGCGCTGCATGACGCTGTGGAACACCCGGCCGATCATGGATTCATCCAGGGATTCGGCCACTTCGTCGGCGGTCTTGAGCTTCTTCACGAAGCTGTAGTAGAACTTCGCGGGGCAGTAGAGGTAGTTCTTCAGGGCCGATGCCGACAGGGCCCCTTTCCGCACGGTCTCCGCGTCTTCTTCGGTCTTGGGAATGTCGGCCTGGGGGGTGAGGGGCTGAAGGGGAGCGCTTGCGACGAGGCGCTTTACGGGCACATTGAAGTGATACTCCAGCTGTTTTATATATCGGCTTTCCTCGCCTGAGTGGAGGCCCTCCGTGCGGCTGTCATATACCAGCCATACCTTGGATGCCCTCTGCAGCATGCGGTAGAAATAATAGGCCCATACGGCGTCCTGGAATTCGTAAGTGGGAAGGCCGAAGGCTTTCCTGAGTTCCGGCGGAACGAACGATGTACTGACGCTCCTTCTTGGGAACATGCCCTCGTTTGCGCTCAGTATCACTATATTCTTGAAATCCAGGGCTCGGGTTTCCAACGGGCCCATAATCTGGAGTCCTTTGAGCGGCTCTCCCTTGAAAGGAACGGAGATGCCCTGCAGGATGCTGTCCAGCACCCTCAGCCAGGTGGACGGCAGCAGTTCCAGCGGGATGCTTTCAAGTATGTTCAGCTGCGTGTGGAGCCTCTTTGCAAAGTCCAGTTCCAGCAGCATTTCCCCTTTCCCGGAGACGGCCCTCCCCGCTGTGCCGATTATGGAGGAGAGATATCGGCACAGGCTCAGGCAGCTTTCTGCCGATGGCGTTTTCACATCCTTGAGGACCGGGGTGAAAACGGCCTTGAGGATGCTTCCGGTGCCGAAATCGGCCACGGGGACGTAGTACTTGGCGTCGGCCTTGATTCTCTCTACGGTTTCTCTCTCTTCGGCCGAAAGCATGGCCGTGAAGAGGCTGGCAGAGAAGACTTCCCGTATGTCCCTGTGGTAGAAGTACCAGCCGTCGTCGCGCTGCCTTGCCCTGAGCTGAAGTCTTCCCAGGGCCTGGACCAGCGTATATACCGCGCTGCCCTTCATGGGGTAGCCCATGGTGACGTTGATGCTGTCCACATCCGTTGGAATTGAGTTCAGAAGGGGCAGGAGCAGTGTCTCGTCCGGAAGCACGAAGGCGCTTTCCACGGGGTCTCCATCCATCTCCTGCAGCAGTATGTGCGCTATTTTCACCTGTCCCACCGCCGACGGGACGCTTATCGCCGTTATCTCCGGCGTGCCGCCTGCAAGGATGGTGAACGCCTGCGGAAACTCCTCCACGTTCTTCTGCATGAAGAATGAGGACTTGTTGGCGGCGTTGCGAATCATTGGCGTTACATAGTCCCAGACGAATTCCGCCTTCCCGGCGTCCCGCATCTTCCGCATAAGCACCTTCTCGCATTCATTCAGGGCATTCAGGCCGATGAAAACGTATTTCTGCGTATCCGGGAAAGACTCCGCAAGGATATCGGCCACCGGTTCTCCGTCTTTGAGGCGCCGGGCGAGCGACCTGTAGACCATGCCCTCGTATGCCATGCCCTTTTTTGAGAGCTCGGCATTGAATGATTTGTAAAGGGGGAGCAGGAGATTCCAGAGCCTCAGGAAGCCGCCTTTTACGGTTTCCGGGTTGTGGTCCTGAGCATCGCGGAAATGGCTCAGGAAGCTCTGGATTGCCTTTTTCTGGATTTCGGTAAGGTACTCGAAGCAGTCCTGGATGTCCTTCAGGTCTGAAATGTTGGTGAAGAGGGAGTCGGGGTCTGCGAGGTATTTGTCCACATCGTCAAAATCGGCAAGGAGGACGTCTCCCCAGAAGATGAAATCGTCCAGGGGCTCCGCCTTGGGATTCAGGCGGGAATACTCTCCGTACAGGACGGTAAGGAGCCTGAGACGGTCCGATGTCCTTCCGCTGTAAAGGCTGGCGAAAAAGTCGTTCACAGTGAACATGGGAGGGCACAGGAGAGGCCTTCCCCCCTTGACCAGGTCTCCGAGGTATTTTGTGAAGAACACCATGGAGCGGCGGTTGGGGAAAATGAAGCAGGTTTTCTCCAAATCGGGCAGGTTGAAGTAGTGCCTTGCCGTCTGTAATAAAAAAGCATCCATACCGTCTGTAAATTTACGTAAAAATATTAACTTTGTAAAAATACATTTAACAACAATCGATATGAAAAAGAAATTCAGATGTCTCGTTTGCGGGTATGTATATGAAGGAGAGAATCCTCCCGCAGAATGCCCGGTATGCCACGTTAAGTCGGACAAGTTTGTGGAAGTGAAGGAAGATGCAGAAGGCAAATGGGCCTGTGAGCACGAACTTGGCGTTGCCAAGGGCGTTGACGCAGAAGTCCTTGCCGGCCTTCGTGAACATTTCACGGGCGAATGCTCGGAGGTGGGCATGTACCTTGCCATGAGCCGCCAGGCCGAAAGGGAAGGCTATCCGGAGATTGCCGACGCCTTCAAGCGCTATGCATACGAAGAGGCAGACCATGCCGCCCGTATCGCAGAACTCCTCGGCGAGGTTGTATGGGATACCAAGACCAACCTCAAGAAGCGCTATGAGGCAGAGGCCGGCGCATGCGAAGGCAAGCTTGAAATCGCAAAGAGGGCCAAAGCCCTTGGCTACGACGCCATCCATGACACCATCCACGAGATGGCAAAGGATGAAGCCCGCCACGGAGCAGGTTTCCTTGGCCTCTACAAGCGTTTCTTCGGAGACAAGTAAAAACTAACGCCTGGGATGATGCTCCAGCACGGAGCGGTGCCAGGTGGATGTATTTACATGTGTATAGATCTCGGTCGTGAGAATGCTCTCATGACCGAGCATTTCTTGTACTATTCGAAGGTCTGCACCGTTTTCGATCAGGTGCGTGGCGAAGCTGTGGCGGAAGGTGTGGGGAGATATCTCCTTGTTCACGCCGGCCGCCATGGCTTGTTTTTTTACCAGGTTGAAGATGGAAACGCGGCTCAGCGGTTTTCCGAAGCGGCTGAGGAAGAGGTAGTCGTCGTAGGCCATGGATGCGGGCTCCGGGCGGGTGGGAAGATAGCGCAGGATGGCGTCGGCGGCCATTTCCCCAAGAGGGACCAGCCGCTGTTTGTCTCCCTTGCCGATGACGTCCACAAAGCCTTCGTCAATGTGTATGTGGGACATCCTCAGGGTGGCGGCTTCACTTACGCGGAGCCCGCAGCCGTAGAGCACTTCCAGGATCGCACGGTCACGTGGGCCGTACTGCGTGTTAAGGTCTACGGATTCGATTATGGAGCTCACTTCATCCACCGTGAGCACCTCGGGGAGGTATTTTCCAAGCTTCGGAGAGTCAACCCTGTCGCAGGGATTCTCCTTCACCTGGCCTTCTTCCACGCACCAGGAAAAGAAACTGCGAAGGGAACTAAGGAGCCTTGCGCTGCTTCGCTTCGAGAGCCCTGCCGACGTGGCTTTCCCCAGATATTCCGTTATATCTTCCGATGTGATTCCGGACGGCTCTTTGCCGATGATGGAAAGGAAGTCCCTGACATCATGGCAGTAAGAGGACACCGTGTTCGGCGACATCCTTCTTTCTATTCTCAGATATGTCCTGTAGTCCCTTACGATAGGAGAATCCATTGGTCCATAACTTGATTACATGCAAAATTACAAATTTTGTATTATATTTGTGAATTATGATGAAGGAAAGGAAAAACATATCAGTCGTCATTGCCGGAATCATGGCCGTGTGCGCTTTTTTCTCCTGCAACAAGGACGACCGTTTCTCCTACAGCAGGTCCGAAAATACTTCCGCAGTGAGTACAAAGGCGGTAGTCCCCTCAGAAAAGGCCCGCAGCGTGATGCTGCTCTATTCGGCAGGATTCAACAGCCTCAACGGCTGGCTCCGGGAAGACATAGACGATCTTTCACAGGGATATGTCCCTTATGGAACACCCGGAGACAAGCTTGAAGGCAAGCGTTCCGGCGGCGCGCCGGAGCATGTGCTCCTTGTGTATTCGCGCAACGGCCGCTACCAGGCTCCCGAATCGGCCCTATTCAGAATCTACATGAAGACCGACAGCACCATCGTAAGGGATACTCTCAAGGTCTGGGATGCCAGCGTGTCGTCCTGTACCAAGGAAACCATGACCGAGGTCCTCACCATGGCGCATGACTTATTCCCTTCGAAGACCTTCGGAATGGTCTTCACGTCGCACGCCAGCGGCTGGCTTCCGTGCGGTTATTACAACGACCCTAACAAATATGAGAGAGGCGTTACGGACGATTTCTGGATTTCTCCGGCATCCGTCAGAAGGGCCTCACAGGAGTATTTCCCGCCCATTCCGGAATATCCCGCGGTGAAGAGCATCGGGCAGGATGAGTATCCTGAAGGATCTGTGGAAATGAGTCTCCGCGACTTTGCCGATGCCATTCCCTTCAAAATGGATTATCTCCTCATCGACGCCTGCCTGAGCGGCGGCGTGGAGGTGGCGGCCCAGCTCCGCGGCAAGGCAGACATCGTCGGATTCTCCCTTACCGAGGTCCTTGCCGACGGCTTCAACTACAAGACCATCGCAAGCAGGCTCCTCAGGAATGAACCGGATCCGGTTACCGTCTGCAAGGATTATTACGAGTCCTATGCCGTACGTTCAGGTGTCAATCAGTCCGCTACCATTTCCGTTGTGGACACAAGGCAGATGGACGACCTTACAAACATCTGCAAGACGCTGTTCTCCAAGTATCATTTCTATCTTGAAAATATAAAAGGCTCGCAGGTTCAGGGCTTTTTCCGCTACAACCGCCACTACTTCTATGACCTCGAGGATATCCTGGTCAAATCCGGCATCGATGAATCAGAGAAGGCCGCCCTTGAAGCCGCCCTTGAGAAATGCATCGTCTACAAGGCTGCAACGCCGTGGTTCATGAGGGGCAGTGATGGATTTGAAATCAAGACCTACAGCGGCCTTTCCATGTATCTTCCTTCCATGGGGACGGATATCCTTGACAGGTATTACAAGGAAACCTTAGCCTGGAATTCCCTGACAGAATTAGTTCAGTAAATATAATATATGCGTGACTTTGCAAAAATGCTTCTGGCCGTAGTGTGCGGCCTTCTTATCGTGCAGATCATCAAGTGGATATTCCTCTTCATGATGATAGGTTCGCTGGCTTCATCGGCAGAGGGTGGAAAGGTCTCCATTCCCAAGGAAGGGGTGCTGGACCTTAACCTTTCGGAGATTTCATTGGTGGAACAGACTTCCCAGATGGCTTTCCCGGCCTTCAGCTTGGGCGGCATGGACATGACCGTCGTCCCCGTCGGCCTCAGGGATGCAGTGAAGGCCATTGAGACCGCTGCGGCAGATCCCGGCATACAGTACATCCTCCTCCGTCCGGACGGTGTCTCAGGCGGCATGGCCGACATCGAAGAGCTCCGGAAGGCGCTCACTGAATTCCGCAAGAGCGGAAAGGCCGTCGTGGCTTATACAGAGGCCCCCGGAAACGGCTCCTACTATCTTGCCACCGCTGCAGACAAGATTTACATGAGCTCTTACAAGGGCGGGACGTACCAGCTCATCGGCCTGTCCGGAAGGATGACTTTCCTCAAGGACATCCTTGACAAGGTGGGCGTGAACGTGCAGCTCATCCGTCACGGAAAGTACAAGAGCGCGGGCGAAATGTTTATCCGTGCCAATTCTTCGCCTGAGAACAGGGAGCAGAACCAGGTCATGATTTCATCGGCCTGGAAGAATATATGCACACCCGTATGCGAGGCGCGCGAGATTACTCCTGAGGCCTTCAACGCCCTTGTGGACAACCTTTCCCTGGTTTTCCCGGAAGACTTCCTCAAGGCAGGTCTGGTAGACGGACTCATGGATCATGAGACGCTTCTGCAGAAGTTGTCAACCCTTGCGCAGGTGCCTTCATCGGACCAGCTCAGCCTCATCCGCTTCTCCGATTACGTGGCGGTTCACCAGCCGCTGGCGCTTCCCGGCCGCACCAACGTGGCGGTCATATATGCCGACGGTGAAATCACCGACGGCAACTCCTATCAGGGCGTCGCCGGAGACCGTTTCGTGAAGGTGATCGACGAGGTCCGCAAGGATGCGAGCGTGAAGGCCGTGGTCCTGAGGGTTAATTCTCCCGGCGGAAGCGTGAGTGCATCGGCAAAGATAAAAGCCGCGCTGGATCTCCTGAAGAAGGAAAAACCGCTGGTGGCTTCATTCGGAAACTACGCAGCCTCCGGCGGATACTGGATTTCCAACGGCTGCCAGAAGATTTATGCCGATGCCAATACCGTCACCGGCTCCATCGGCGTTTTCTCCATGATTCCGGAGTTCTCCAAGGTGGTGAAGAAGGTTGGCGTAGGTGTTGAGACCGTGGGTTCGAACAAGCACTCGGACATGTTCTCCCTCATGCGTCCCTTTGACGCGCAGGAGCTTGGATATATGCAGGCCTCCGTGGAAGACATTTATGACACCTTTGTTAACCTGGTAGCAGAAGGCCGCTCCATGGAGCCAGCCCGCGTGGACGGAATAGCCCAGGGCCGCGTGTGGATAGGTTCGGATGCACTGGGAATTTCCCTGGTCGACGAGATCGGCACTCTCGAGGATGCAATATTCTATGCCGCGTCCCTCGCCGGGCTTGACAGGGATGCTTACAAGGTTGTGGGGTATCCCAAGCCCCTTACACCCATCGAGCAGTTCATGTTTGCCATGGGCGGCATGCAGGAAGAGCCCTCAATCCTTGCCGGAACGGGCTTCGAGGCCCTTGCGCGCACGTTCGGAGACCTTTCCAAGGCCGATCCTTCCCGCGTCTTTGCAAGGCTGCCTTACGATCTTGTCATAGAATAGAGAGCGGAATATACCTTGCAACGCAGTTGTCTACGCTCACGAAGCCAAGTCCTCCTTCCACGTTGGATGGAATAGACACCGGTTCAGAGAACAGGAATCCCATATCGTCAAGGCCCAGAGCCTTCAGGTATATATACTGGTCAAAGCTGATTGAAAAGAGCTTGACCAGTATATATGCTTCATAGGTATACCCTTCCGGGGGAGTGGTTTGCTCTTCCCATTCCCCGGTTTCCGGATTTTGCGCGTAGGACAGGTATTTCCGGGACGATGCAATCTGCACCTCCTGGAAAAAGAGTTTGAGGGTGTAGTCCTTGTCTGCAAATACGGAGTCCGTGAAGAGGTTGTAGGAATTGTCGCCTTCTGCAAGGGCGTCAAGCATTCCTCCCGACGTGGAGGCCGCCCCGAAAACGGGCTCTGACGATGTGTCCAGCCATATTGCCCTCTGGTTGGATTCCTTGGTAATGCCGTTCTCATCATACAGATTTGTTACCACATAGGCACCTATGCGGTAGTAACTGTCTCCGGGAAGGTCTTTCATGTCAACCTTGAGCAGATGCCAGGTCTCATACGGATAGGGCGCGTCTTCCGGCATGTAATATACTTCTCCGGGCTCAGTGTAGCCGATGTCAAAGATGCCGTCAGGCGTGGCATGCTGTACATCTGCCTGGACGGATGCATCGAGCAGGATAGGAGCCTCGGGTACGGTAACGTTGGCAGTGACGGTCTTGCTGCCGCTTTTTGCGGTTACGGTGAGCTGGTCACCGGCCTTGAGCTCTTTCGTATATGAGTAACTGGCCGACGTTCTGCCTTCGGTATCGTCCTCTGTGAGTGTTTCGGGTACTGGACTGTCATTATATGTTACACTTACCGTGGCTCCGTGTTCGGCCTTGACCATTGAGCGGGTGCTGGAGGACAGATGGATGTGATGCAGAGCGCTGCCGGTAGTCATCTGGGCGTTCAGGACGAGCTCCGGTTCCAGCTCTTCTACATCGATGTATTCTGTAGAGGTACATGCGGCAGCCATAAGTGCCAGTGCTGTATAGATAAATCTTTTCATGGCTCTCAGAAGTTATAGGTCCAACTCAGTGACGGCATGACAGGGAGGATGGTTACTTTCTCAATCGCAATCTTCTCCTTGTAGGTTCCGGCTTTCTCGTCATACCTGTTCACGTAGTTCACGAATACCAGGTTGGGGTTCATCCTGTTGTAGACGTTGTATACGCTGAGCGTGAGATCCCTGGTACCGTGCTTCTTCTTTTTGTGGTGGGTGAGACCCACGTTGAGGTGGTGGCTGGAAGGCAGGCGGAAGTTGTTTCTCTGCTGTACATATGTGGAACCGCTTACGTATTCCGAATCCGGTGCCAGCATGCCTGTGGTGCGGTAGGGGATGGTTGTGGTTCCGCCGGAAGCATATACCCATGCGGCATTGACCTCAAGTTTGGGGGAAATCTTGTAGTTGAGGTTTATGTTGAAATTGTGCCTGCGGTCATATTTGTAAGGATACCACTGGCCGAGGCTGATTGTGCCGTCAGGGAAGCGCCGTTCGCTCTTTGCAAGGGTGTAGGAAATCCAGCCTGTGAGGTCTCCGGCGGTCTTCTGGACAAAGAATTCGGCTCCGTAGCAGCGTCCTTCGCCCATTTCCACCTTGTCTTCCCAGGTGGTTTCAGAGACCAGTACGGATGCGCCGTCCTTGTACTCAAGGATGTTGTTCATGTGCTTGTAGTAGCCCTCGATGGAGAACTCCCAGCCCTTGATGCCGTCATGGTAGATTCCGGCGCTGAACTGGTCCGAGGTGACGGGCTTGATCTTGGCGGTAATCGGCACCCAGAGGTCCATGGGCAGGGATATCTGCGTGGAACTCAGAAGGTGCACGTACTGCGCCATCCTTGCATAGCCGGTCTTCAGGGTTATGCCGCCGTCGAAGGAGTACTTTGCCGATATCCTTGGCTGCAGCTCGAAATAGGGCCTTCCGTCTGTGTAGAAGAAGGAGGCGTTGACGCCCGGGTTGAAGGTGAGGTGCTCGGTGACGGACATGTCGTCCTCGGCATAGAATGAGAGGTCGTGACCGTAGAAATTGCGGTCTGCGCCGATACTGAACTCCTGGTTGTTGGTCTCTCCTTCCGAGGTCTCCACCAACACTCCCGTGCTGGTGCGCGGGAAGAAGGTGTGGTATGTATATTCGGCTCCGAACTTTATCAGATGCTTTGGAGAAGGCACGTAGTCGAAGTCCAGTTTTGCGCTCCAGTCCTGTATTCCGGAATTGTAGCCGAGGTCGAAATCCAGGATGTAGGGGCTCCCGTCCTGGTTCTCGCGGGCCTTGACGCCCATTCCCATCTTCATCCTGTAGTCGTTGTATGCCACCGTCGTATTGGCAAAGAGCTTTTGGGAGAAGATGTGGTTCCACCTCAGGGAAACCACCGTATTGCCCCAGCCGATGCTGGTATCGGTGCGGATCATGCTGGCTCCGTTCTCCCAGTCCTCGTTGAAATCGGCAGCGAGGCGGTCCTTGCCGTTATATGCCATAAGGTAGAAGCGGTCGTTGTCTGAAAGGCGCCAGGAGAGTTTGCCGTTGAGGTCATAGAAGAAGTAGTTGCCGTATACTGAACCGTCGAAGCCCCAGGATTTCGGAGCATATTTCCCGTAGAGGCGTATCAGGGGATCGTACATGAGGGAGTGAAGGCCGCGGGCGCTCACGGAGTAGCTCAGCTTGTCTTCGATGATGGGACCCTCCACGTGGAGTTTGTCAGTAAGAACGCCGAGTCCAACGCTGCCGCTGGTCTTTTTCATGTTGCCGTCGTTGGTGCGGATGTCCACTATGGACGACACGCGGCCGCTGTAGCGGGCAGGGAAGGAGCCCTTGTAGAGGGTGACTTTCTTCACGGCCTCCGTCTGGAACACGGAGATGATGCCCAGCATGTGGTCTACGTTGTAGATGGGGACGCCGTCAAGGAGGACAAGGTTCTCGTCGGGGCCGCCGCCGCGTACGTAAAGGCCTGTGAATCCTTCGTTTCCGCCCTGGACGCCCGGGAGCATCTGGATGGCTTTGAGGACATCGGCCTCACCGAAGAGGACGGGGGTGTTCTGGATGTGGACCAGAGGGATGTCGATGGCGCCGAGGTAGGTGCTCTGGATGCCGGCGTCTTTCTGGCTCACTACGGTTGCCGCTTCAAGGACGGCGGAGGGGTTGAGCGCCACGTTGATGGTGGTGTCCCTCCGGAGGTCGAGCTCCATTTCCACCTGCTCGTAGCCAAGGTAGCTGTAGAGCATGGTGGCGTGGCCTTTTGGAACCGTGAGGGTGTAGTAGCCGTAGACATTGGTCACTGCGCCGGTCTTTGACTCTGCGATCAGGGCGCCGGCGCCGATAAGGGTTTCGCCGCTTTCACCGTCGGTGATGTATCCGCTTATGGTTGCGGTTTTCTTCTGGGCGTGCAGAACGGTACACATGAGTATCGTCACTGCAAGTAAAACAATCCTTTTCATTCCTGGAATAAAAAACAGATTTTCAGGAATTCTTGCATCAGAAATCCAAAGAATCCCACAGCTGTTCAATCTCCCGGCGGTCTTTCTTGGTGGGACGGCCGGCGCCGCGGTCGCGGGTTACAAAGAAGGTCTCTACCGGGGCTTTCAGTTTCTGGAGTTCTTCCTCGGGGGTGAGGTTTTCGGCAAAATTGGGCACCAGGGCAGCTCCTACGCGGTTTTCCGTGGGCATTACCACGCGGTAGGTGTAGGTGACGGCGCCTTTTCGGACGGTGATGATTTCACCTTCCTTGATGGTGCGGGAGGGTTTGGCGGGGACATCGGCAATCTTCACCTTGCCGCCCTTGCAGGCGTCGGCGGCCTCGGAGCGGGTCTTGAAGGCGCGGATGGCCCAGAGGTATTTGTCTATGCGCACTTCGGCCATGTCAGTCTGTCACCTCCTGGACGGGCTCTTCTTCGGGACGGGGGTCCATCCTCACTTCCAGGAGCACGGTGTCGCGGTCGCTGGGGATGAGGAAGAACTTTTCGGTTTCGGCAGGGATGAGGACCACTTCGCCCTTCTTGACGGGGACTTTGCCTTCGTCGGGAACGTCTATGACGGCGCTTCCGCTCAGGCAGATGTAGAGGAGGAACGTGTCCTCAAGGCCTTCGGAGCTGTTCTGGAGGGGCTCCTTCAGCTCAATCTTCTGCAGGCCGAACTGCGGTACGGTAGTCCCGTTCTGGGGAAGGACATTCTTCCATGCGCGGAAGTCGATGAGGTCGATGGCTTCTTCCAGGTGGAGTTCACGTTCTGTCGAGCCCCAGTCGTGCAGGCGGAACCAGAGTTCGGAGCATTCGGCCACTTCCAGGAGTTTGACGTCCTTTGCCGCATGCACCAGGCCGGGGACGATGAGATAGCTCTCGCCGGCCTTGGGAGTTACGCTGTGGAGCAGGGGTGCCACGTTGTTGTTATTGCAGGCTTCCCAGAACTCGGAGGCGGTTACGTCGCGTTTGAAACCAAGGTAGAGGCGGGCGTTGGGGCCGGCTTCCTCCACGTACCAGAGGGCTGTTTTGCCGAAGGCGTCGTAACGCTGCTCGGCGCTTTCGTCGTCCGGGTTCACGTGCAGGGAGGTGCGTCCTTTCACGTCAAGGTGCTTTACCAGCACAGGGAACTGCGTTCCGTACCAGTTGAAGGAAGTTTCTCCTGTAAGTCTCTCAAGATAGGTCTGTATGATGTCGCTCAGCGTGTTGCCGCCAAGCCACCCTTCGGATACCATAGAATCTATGAAGCCGAGGTCTGCAAGCCTGTATTCCACAGTGCCCCACGGCATTTCTGCCCTGTCCGGCAGGAATTTCAGCGGCGGGAGTTTTTTGTTCTCATTTTCCATAACCTGCAAAATTACTCAATATCCGCCGTTTTCCCAAATCCTTTATCGGCACGTACTGTGCTTGCACAAAAGCAGGTTATTTATTATTTTTGTAGAGTATAAAAACAACAGTCATGGAAGAAAACAAAGAATTCGACCCCCGCGATCTTAACAAGGACGGAAAGGTATCACTGAAAGAACAGATTCTGGACGCCGCGGACAAAGGCAACGAGATGCTTTACAAAGCTGCAGACGCCATCAAGGGCAAGGCGAAGGACATCGCCGGAAAGGTAAAGGACTATCAGGCCCTTTCTCCCGAAGAGAAGAAAGCCAAGCAGGAAGAGTGGAATGAAAAGCTCTCCGAGGCTGCAGAAAAGGCAACCGACGCAGCCAAAGAGGCTTTCGAGGACGTGAAGGAAAGCGCCGGGAAGCTCTTCAAGAAAGACTAGCCCCAATACTCACATAAACCTTTAATTCAACTGAAAAGCCATGAAGCGGTTTGTTCAGATGTTTGTCCTGTTACTGTTGTTAACCTCCAACAGGGCACAGGCACAGAAATATGAATCATACCTCACGGCATCTGAACTTCCGGATGCGACGCATTTCCTTCCGCCGCCTCCCGGGCCGGATTCCCCCGCCTTCAAGGAGGATGTGGCCGCCTACTTCTTCGCAAAGGACAACCTCAGGAAGGGAGAACGCGGCAGGCGCGCCGCCAGGGAAGCCACAACCAATGTCGATACCATGGCAAAGCTCTTCAGCGGCGCTTTCGGCAGGGAACTGTCCAAAGAGACTACTCCAATGACGATGCACCTTCTGCAGCGCAGCATTAGGACGTTCAGGCTGTCGGCATCGGCACCCAAGAAGGCCTATATGAGAACCAGGCCCTTCGTGTATTACAACGAGGGCACGCTGGTTCCTGAGGACGAGGCGCACGAACGCGGAACCGGTTCCTATCCCTCCGGGCATACAGTGCGCGGCTGGGGCATGGCGCTCGTTCTGTCGGCTCTGAATCCCGAAAGGCAGGATACCCTCCTGGCCGCAGGCTACGAGTGGGGCCAGAGCCGCGTCATTGCCGGATACCACTGGCAAAGCGACGTCGAGGCGTCGCGCTCCCTTGCCGCGGCCTGCTTTGCGAGGCTGCAGACATCGGCCCAGTTCGTGAAGGACATTGAGGCCGCGCGGGAGGAGCTGGGCATCTTCGGCGTCAAGGAAGACCACGAAGACGTAGACAAGCCCTACCTGTCCCGGGAGGAAGTGCGCAATTCCCTCCGGCTTCTGCCACCGCCGCCCGAGGAAGGCAGCATCGAATTCCTCATGGATAAAATCGCCTACTGGGAATACTACCGCCTCCGCTCGACAGATACCGCCAGAGTCCGCCAGGCAATCAAAGATGCCGATATGTCCGACACCGTACTCCTCACTTTCGAAGATGCCTTCGGGCTCAGGATAACGAAGGAGACCATGCCGGAGACGTACCGCCTCCTGAGGCGCTCCATGGAGTGTTTCGGCTCTTCCGGCTGTAACGAGGCCAAAGCTTTCTACAAGCGCACGAGGCCGTTCGTGTACTTCAACACCCATACTCTCACACCCGATGATGAGGTATGGCTCAAGACCAATTACTCCTACCCGTCGGGCCACACGGCCAATTACTTCGGCCTTGCATATATACTCACCGAGCTTCGCCCGGAATGCCGGGAAGCCCTGCAGCGCCGTGCCCGTGAAGGCGGAATATCCCGCGTCATAGTCGGAGCTCACTGGGCCAGCGACGTTGCCGCCGGGCAGGTGGTTGCCGCTTCCGTGTTCGAATACCTGAAAAAGAATCCCCAGTACCAGGCGCAGTTTTTCAAAGCCAAGGCAGAGGTGGACGCTCTGTGCCGATAAGGTTCAAGAGATCAGTGACTTGCATTTGAAGGGCGTTGCACATCCGTCTTATTGATATTCCAGCCAATCAGCGCGATCAGTACGGACATCAGCGGAGAGATGATGTTGAAAAGGCAGAAAGGGGCGTATACCAGCGTGGGAACGGATAGGATGGTTGCCTGTGTCATGCCGCAGCTGGACCAGGGGAACAGTGGAGATGTCACCGTGGCGGAGTCTTCGACGCTTCGGCTAAGAAGACGAGTGTCGTACCCTTGTTTCTCGTAGGAATCCAGGAATATGTTCGAGGTCAGGATAATGGACAGGTATTGGTCGGAAACGATCCCGTTCAGGGCGGTTCCTGTCAGGACTGTAGCCCCCACCAGACCTCCGCGTGTTTTGGTAAGGGGAAGCATCAGCCTGGACATGTCGGCAATCATGCCGCTCGCCCTCATGCAGGCCCCGAAAAACATAGCGCAGATAATGAGATAGACGGTATTGAGCATGCCGATCATTCCCCTCGATGCAACAAGTGCATTGACTTCGGCATTTCCTGTATCTATGCCGACCGTGTCGAAGATGGACACCATGATTCCCGCGAAGTAGATTCGGAACCTGGAACCATCGGCGATGGCGCTGCCTATCTTTTCGACGATATGCGGCTGGAATACGAGAGAGGCCAGCGCGGCCACAAGGCTGGAGACGGCCAGAACCGCCAGGGCCGGCATCCTCTTCCAGATCATGAGGACGGTCAAGGCCGGGACAATCATCAGCCACGGGGTGATATTGAAGTTTTCACGCAGCACATTGCTGTACAGCTGCATCTGTCCGCTCTCCGTTCCCGTGTGGGACAACCCCAGTGCAGTGAAGACGGCAAGGGTCAGGACAAAAGAGGGGACGGTAGTATACATCATGTACCGGATATGCTTGAAAAGGGGAACGCCGTTAATGGACGAAGCGAGCACCGTGGTATCGGACAAAGGAGATACCTTGTCACCGAAATAGGCGTCGGAGATAATGGCGCCGGCGGTCATGGCATCGCTGAACCCTTCGGCACGTCCTATTCCGAGAAGTGCCACACCGACGGTGGCGATGGTCGTCCATGAAGAGCCGGTCATCACCGATACCAGCGCACAGAGCGCACAGGCCGTCAGAAGGAAAACCTTCGGACTGATGATCTTAAGCCCGTAGTAGATAAATGCCGGCACGACGCCGCTTGCAGTCCAGGTCCCGGAGATGGCGCCGATCAGAAGGAGTATCAGTATCGCGCCGGCGATGTCTCCGACGTGGCTTTTGAAGGCATCCTCGAAGCTTCGCCATTCAGTCTTGTACAACAGCATCGACAGGCCGATGCATACTCCGCCGGCCAGAAGGAGCGCAACCTGCGAGGCCCCGAGAATGGAGTCTGCGCCGAAGATGGATATATTTAAGGCGAGGACCGCCACGAGGACGGCCACAGGGCATAACGCAATCCATATTCTGTACTTCTGACCAATCATGACGGCAAACATACATAAAATCTCGCGGAAATCCGCAAAATTATATGTATGTTTGACAAATAATTATTGTAGATATGATACTTACTACCACTCCGTCCGTCGATGGACGGACCATCACCGATTACAAAGGCGTAGTCTTCGGAGAGGTTATCTCCGGAGTTAATTTCATCCGTGACTTTGCAGCGAGCATCCGCAATTTTATCGGCGGGCGCAGCGGCTCCTACGAGGACGAACTGATCAAGGCCCGCACGCAGGCCATGCAAGAGATGTCCGAAAGGGCCGCACAACTGGGGGCCGATGCCGTCGTCGGCATTGATATCGATTACGAAGTCCTCGGAGAGGGTGGCGGTATGCTCATGGTCACCGCGTCCGGAACTGCCGTAAAACTCGCTTGATGCAAAAAGCCCGAAATCGGTATTCGATAAATCGGGATTGATTGTACGAGTGAGCCTACTCTGCATATTTTGTGGACCTGTAGGCTCAAAAAAGGCGTAAATCGCTTATAGTCTGCCAATCGCCTGGACCTGTAGTAGCACCCGGAGGCCAGTTGGCGTTCTGAATGGCGGTAACTGTAAACTAACAGTATTCCCCGTATTCACATCCGACATTCTCAGCATGGATGCGGTCGATGAGATTTCCTTTCAGGTCGAACAGCTGTACGGTTCCCCGTCCGTTGCCGCCGTTCCAGAGGCGGTTGTGGCGCTTCTGCCCGTCTGGGGCCTCGTAGTTCACCAACAGCATGTCTTTCTTCTCGCAGGTGATGTCAGTAATCATCTTCCCGGAAAGGGAGCGCTGCTCCACATGCCAGATAATTTGGGCATCAGTCTCCTTGCAGTCGAATTCAGTATTGACGGCTGTCCAGGCCTTGGAGAAGTTGAACTCGTAGGGCTTTCCCTCGTACCAGAAGGCCGAAAGGAGTTTGCGGGGAAGGGCCAGGGGGCCGACTTTCGGCCTGCCGCCTCCGATATCGAAGACGCTGTCCGTGAGCTTCTTGCCGGTGATTTCGCTGGTGAGGTTATTGGAGGACAGCCACACCCAGGGGCTCGTGAAATCCTTGCCCCAGTTCTTGTCGGCATAGCCGTAGCAGTCCTCCGGACGCACCACATACCGGCGACCGTTCCATATGACTTCGCCCTCGAACTCCGACTTCATCCCCTCGGCGTGCCAGAACATCTCGAAGGCTTCGGCGTGGCGGAACACTTCATCGGCCCCGAAACCCACGTTGAAGGCGGTTATTTTGCGAATCTTGAGGTCCCAGGACATCTCCCCGTCCTGACACATCCATTCTGGATGACGGGCCGAATCTGTCACCTTCACATGGCCATGAGTGCGGTCCTCGGTGACAAAGCAGTCGTCGGCCTCCACACTGAAGGGCACGCCCCAGCCCATCTTGATCTTCTTCCAGCCGAAGAAGCGGTGGAGCTGCGCCGCGTCCTCGCCCCAGGCACCGGCCTTCACCATCAAATAAGAAGGTTTCTGTGGCTTCCCGGGAATCTGGCCGAAGACGGGTTCGTCTCCGCCAAGGGCTGGATTGCACAGGAAGAATTCGATGAAAAAGGGCTTCGCCTCGCCGGTTTCGGCATCATGGGCGGTGAAGGAGTGCCACCACCAGTCGTAGCCTCTTGAGGCCTGGGCACCGAAAAGTTGGCAGGCATCACGGGCGATATCGTGTTTATTGAATGACATTGTCTGTTTATGGTTTAAGTTGTGTCGGCTTGGAGTAAACCGGGCAAGATTCTTGCCATCCGGAGAACAAAGGTACGAAAAATGCCAGAATGACAGTTCTTGTGTCCTGCTGCATATTTGATACATTGGCGCAAAACACTGATATATGGGAATAAGGCCATCAAGAAGTCCGGCAGGAGGGAATATTTTCACATCCGGCGGATTTTCAGTAAATTCGCAAGGTAAAAGCCCATGGATATGAAAAGAACTGCTCTTATTGCGGCGACCATAGCTCTGGCGGTATCGGCCTCCTGCAGCAACGACTTGGAAGTATCTTCCCCAAGGGTTGCCGATGGGCTTTTGGACCTGTGTGATTCTGTCAGCATCGGTCTTGATTACGCCACATCGGAGCGTGTCATTCTACCGTCACCCGAAGGATATTCGAACAATGTCCTCCTGACCGGTTTCAAAGGGGAGTACTACTGCATGTGGCAGCATTCGACAAGGGATGAAGACTCTCCGGACACGCATGTCCTCCTTTCCACTAGCACGGACGCGCATAATTGGTCCGCCCCCGAGATCCTTATCCGCGGAGACGGGGATTTCTTCACCTCGCCAGGTGGATGGATCCAAAGAGGCGACTCCCTTTGCGCTGTCATCAACCGCATCCGGAGCGGCGGCAGGAAAGGGGGAGAGGCCTGGTATGTCACAACGCACGGCGACGGAGTATGGAGCACGCCAAGAAGGCTCCTGATGGCTGGCGGCGAACCCCTTGACGGTATCTTCGAGCAGGATCCTCTCCTGCTTTCTTCCGGTCGGACAATCGGCGCCGCACACTTCGGAGAGACCCTGGACGTCTGTCCGCTTTTCACAGACGACCCTTCCGGGCTTGCCGGCTGGCGGAAAGCACTTCTGCCCCTTGGTCAGGGGAAACCCCTGGAACCCAGCCGGTACGTGTCCGGGGACGGTGCCCTTGTCATGCTTTTCCGAGACCAGGATTCGTCGTTCCGAAAGCTGTTCTCCGTCTCGCGGGACTGCGGCGAGAGCTGGTCGGCGCCCTTGATGACAGATATCCCGGATTCACGTTCAAAGCAGTGTGCCGGCAACCTCCCGGACGGCAGGGCATTCATGGTCTGGAACCCTTCCGCGAGCAAGTCACGCCGGCATCTTGCAATAGCGGTATCGGGCGACGGACTGCTGTTCGACAGGGCGTGGCTTATTGCCGGACCCCGGGAGCTGCCGCCACAGAGGCGGGAAGGCAGGTACAAGACCATCGGTTATAACTACCCCAAAGCGACGGTTATCGACGGCGTCCTGTGGGTGTCATTGTCTGTGAACAAGGAAGACGTCACGCTTTTCAGGATTGCGCCGGAGGACCTTCTGAGAGATTACCATACAGAATAACCAATATAAAATGAAAAGGACTTTCACAATAACCCTGGTGGCCATGGCCGCGGCAATTCTGCTGGCAGGCTGCCGCCAGGCTCCACGCTTCTGTAAGGGCGCCGACATCGGCTGGGCGCCTTCGACTCAGAAGGGAAACCGACCGTCATCATGGACGGATTCGCTGAAAACTGATGGCGTACACTATCATTGAACCCCCAAAGACATAAGAAACTCCGTCGCATGTTTTCGCATCCGGCGGATTTTCTGTAAATTCGCAAGATAAAAGCCCATAGATATGAAACGAATTGTTCTTATTGCAGCAGCTATAGCCCTGGCAATTGCTTGCGGCCAGCCTTCCGGCTCAAAGGATGCCGCCGTAAACCCATCTGAATATAAATCGATTAACCAAGATAACATGCAAAGAGTAAGAGATTTCCTGCACGGGGCAGGCGTATATTTCCTCGCCACCGTGGACGGCGACGCTCCCCAGGTGCGTCCTTTCGGTACGGCCGAGATCATCGAGGGCAAACTCTATATCCAGACCGGACATGTCAAGAACGTCGCCAAGCAGATTGCGGCCAATCCCAAGGTTGCCATCTGCGCCTACAAGGCCGATGAAGGCCGCTGGCTCCGCATCAGCGCCACGCTCGTGGAAGACCCGCGCGTGGAAGTGAAGAAGGCCATGCTGGATGCCAATCCCGGGCTCAGGAGCATGTATGACGAGAACGACGGAAACACCGCCGTCTATTTCCTCAAGGACGCCAAGGCCACCATCAGTTCTTTCACGGCCGACCCCGTAGAGATCGATTTCTAAGATGGAGACAATCACCCTCAATAACGGCATCAAAATGCCGATTCTCGGATACGGCGTCTATATGGTGGACCCGTCTGTGACCGAGCGCTGTGTCCTTGATGCCATCAGCGTAGGCTACCGCTCGCTGGATACAGCCCAGTACTATGAGAATGAGGCCATGGTTGCATCGGCCGTCCGCAAGTCCGGCATCCCCAGGGACGAGTTCTTCATCACCTCCAAACTCTGCCAGTCCCGTCCTTCTTACGAGCAGGCCAAAGAGAATGTGAAGGGCTCGCTAAGGCGTATGAAACTGGACTATCTTGACCTCATGCTCATCCACTGGCCGATGGGGAACGACTCAGAAATCTGGCGGGCCTTCGAGGACCTGGTGAAGGAGGGGTGTCTGCGCTCAATTGGCGTCTCCAACTTCTATCCCAAGTCCTATGAAGCGCTGGTTAAGAACGCCGCCGTCAAACCTGCCGTCAACCAGATTGAGACCCATGTCTTCTACCAGCAAAGGCCGATGGTTCAACTGATGGCGGAACATGGAACCATCGTGGAATCATGGGGCCCGCTGGCCGAAGGCTTGAACGGCATCTTCACCAATCCGGTGCTCACTGAAGTGGGTGCCGCGCACGGAAAGACTGCCGCGCAGGTGGCGCTGCGTTTCCTCATCCAGCAGGACATCATCGTCATCCCGAAGTCTGTCCATAAGGAGAGGATGATTCAGAATATGGATGTCTTCGACTTTTCGCTCACAGACGACGAGATGGCGGCTGTCCGCTCACTTGACACCGGTCACAACCTGGAAGGTTGGCCGTCGGATGCCTTGAAGTACAATCCAAATGAACGGTAATGTCATTCCATAAAAAGAAAAGACCTAATCCATACAAGGAAGCCAACGAGGCCTTTCTTCAGGTGAAAGCACAGGAAGAGGGGATTCATGTTCTGGATAACGGTGTAATGTACCGTGTTTTGGAAGAGGGGAGTGGGACTCGAAAACCTACGCCCCGCAGCATCGTGTATGTAAACTATACCGGCAGGCTCATTGACGGAACCGTCTTCGACACCACCGAAGGCCAGCCTCTCCCGGCCCTCTTCATGGTCGGAGACCTCATCATGGGCTGGCAGATTGTGCTGACCCGCATGCATGAGGGCGACAGGTGGGAAGTATACATTCCTGCCAAGTGGGGCTATGGTTCAATGAAGATGGACGACATTCCGGCCCACAGCACCCTGGTTTTCGAACTTGAACTGGTAAAGATAGAACGATGAAACGATTCCTTCTGACGATTCTTTCGGTCCTTGTCATCGGTGTCTCGCTTCTCAGTTGCGGAACTCCGAAAAAAGTATCCGGCACACCGACGATAGACAGGATTCAGGAGCGCGGGACGCTCCTTGTCGGCACGACGGGGGACTACCGCCCCCTGAGTTACAGAGAGCCGGAGACCGGCGAGTATTGGGGATTCGGGATTGATGTGGCTGGGGAGATTGCGGACAAACTGGGCGTCAGCATAAGCTATGTCCCCACCTCTTGGCCAGCCCTGTCGGCCGATGTCAAGAACCCGGAGCTGTTCGATTTTGCCATCGGCGGGATCACCATCACGGATGCGCGCCTGGAGACCATGGATATGTCGGAAGGTTATCTTTGCAATGGGAAGACCATCCTCTGCCGGAAAGGGGAAGCTGGCAAGTATAAGACTCTCGATGACCTCAATAAACCAGAGGTAAAGGTGATGGTCAATCCCGGGGGCCTCAATGAGAAGTTCGCCCGGGAGAACCTGCCGTCATGCACGCTTGTCGTCTTCGGAAAGAATGAGGAAATCCCGTCCAAGGTGGCTGAAGGGGAAGCCGACGTTATGATTACGGAAATAACCGAGGCGCCATGGTATGTCCACAATGACTCCCGGCTCGCAGCACCTCTTCTTGGCAGTCCCTTCACCCGCGGGCAGATAGGTATCCTGATGCGCAAAGGGCAGGACGACCTGCTGAAGGAGGTCAACTCGATCATAAAGGATATGAAATCCGACGGCAAACTAAAGGATTTACATGACAAATATGGATTAGTTTACGGATATTGATAGCAACATGAAAAAGGTACTTATCATAGCGGGCAGTCCCCGCAAGGATGGCAACTCGGACCTCCTGGCCCAGCAGTTCGCTAAGGGTGCCGCCGAGAGCGGCAATGAAGTGGAGATCTTGTATCTCCGCGAGAAGAAACTGAACTATTGCAAGGGATGCCTTGTATGCCTCGAGAAAGGGGAGTGCTTCCAGAAGGACGACGCCAACAGCCTCCTTCCTAAGATGATGGAGGCCGATGTCGTTTGCTTCTCATGTCCGGTGTACTACTACTCGGTCTGCGGGCAGATGAAGGTCTTCCTGGACAGGATGAACCCGCTGTACGGCAAGATGAAGGACAAGGACTTCTATTACATGGTCACGGCCCAGGATGACAACAAGGCGCAGCTCGACCGGGCCTTCGATGTGTTCGACGGCTTTGCTGACTGCTTCGATGACATCCGCCGCTGCGGACGTGTCTACGGCGGTGGCGCCGACAAGAAGGGGGAAGTCAAGGCTCTTCCCGCATACAACGAGGCCTACGAACTAGGAAAAAGCATAAAGTGAAACTAGGGGACTCCAGCAGTTCCATCAAATGACCATGATGAGACAGGAACTCATAGAATTGTCAGAGACATACAGGAAGGCAGGGGACGCCATCCATGATGCCATAAAGGCCAGCGTCCTCAAGGCGGACGGATTCGTAAACTGCTCCAACAACAAATTCGACAAAAAGGACATGCTTGCCCTCGTCTATGACAGCAAGAAGGGTTATACGCAGTCCTTTCCCATCCGTGCCATGCGTGTCAATGCGGCGGGTAGCGTTGAGGTCTATATCGGGACACCGGGCGCAATCTACACGGACAAATATCTGAGGGGACGCGGAGGCGAAGAGCACTGGATGCCCCTGAAGGGATCGAGCATCCTTTTCTACCAGACCATCCTCTCGATTGCCGGAGCCATCGACGAATATCTTCCAAACGAAGGATAAGAAAAAACCTCCCCGGGTAGGGGAGGCTGCTTGGGCAGTCGGCACGGCGGTAGTGCTCATTACATGATAAATGATGCGTCTGTGAAGGATGCTGAACCTTACGATACTGTTTGTGAAGGGTTCCGCTTCACCATGCAAGTTGCGGCTTGACCTCCTGCCGCAGAGGTGTGCCCGCCCTGCCTTCGCTATTTCAGTTCCGTAGACCAGTTGGCCTGCTGGAGTTTGACGTCCAGCTCGCGGAGTTCCTTCGACAGATCGTCAATCTGCTTCTGGAGCTTTGCGATATCAATGGTCCGGACAAACTTGATTTCATTGCGGGAATACCGGTCACTGCGGACATTTGCATTCTCCAGGACCTCACGGAGCGTGGAAATCTTTAAGGAGAGTGTGTCCTTTTCGGCGATGATGTCCGTCAATGAGCGGCCGTCCACGGATGTCTCGAGGTTGGTCTTGTTGATGCGATAGATGATATCCTTGAGCTGGGCGATGGATGCATCAAGCTCAGTGAATAAATCCTTGGGGTCCTCTGCAGGGGAATCTCCTTCCTGGACCTTGACGTTGTTGTTCAGACGTTCTTTAAGCTGGGCTATACGCTTTTGGAGGTCGGCCCGCTGATTCAATGCTTCTGCCAGTTTCATTTCTTCTGTGTTTGGTACTGCAAAGATAGCAATTATAGTGTCTGCTTGTTTCATTAGGCGTATGCTCCGGCGGCAATCTGCCATTTTTTTTGTCATGAAAACTCTGCTTTGTGCGATAAAATCTGTACATTTGCGCCCCAATTATCGCAGATACAGTTTTGGCACCTAATATCGACATAAGAAAACGCAGGCTGGCCGGATATCTGGCCGGGTTCATCGCGGGGGTCTCATACGGGACCAATCCGCTGTTTGCAAAACCACTTCTGGAAAGCGGCGTTCCGGTGCTTGTAATGCTGTTTTTCCGCTACAGCATTTCGGCGGCCATCCTGGCTGTGTGGATGCTGGCAAAACGGGAGCGGTTCCGTGTTAGAGGCAATGAGATGGCCCTGCTTGCCATTCTCGGAATCCTTTTCGCCTGCAGCAGCCTCTTCCTGTTCTTCTCCTACGAGTTCATCCCTTCGGGCCTGGCCACCACACTGGTGTACCTTTATCCTGTGTTTGTCGCCCTCATTATGGTTTTCCTGCGGTTTTACCCCAGCTGGCAGACCTGGCTCTCCATTATAGCCACTTTCGGCGGCATCCTCTTGCTGTCAAGCCCTTCCCCCGGGGCGTCGATAAGGATTCCCGGCATCATCCTGGCCGTTGCATCGGCCCTGAGCTATGCGTTCTACCTCGTCATCGTGAACCGTAGCAAGCGCATCAAGAACGTCTCCGAGCACACGCTGACTCTCTATGCACTGCTGACGGGCGCGGTCCTTTTTGCTGTCATCCGGGCACTTCGGGGGGGAAGCATCACGGAAGGCATCGACACTGCCTCTGACTGGGGCAACCTCATCGGCCTTGCCATAGTCCCGACGATGATTTCACTGCTTACGCTGGCGATGTCATCCCGCTATATCGGACCTACGAAGACCTCCATACTCGGGGTGTTCGAGCCCCTGACGGCAATAATGATAGGCACTCTCCTGTTCGGAGAGCCCCTGACGGTGAAGATGGGAATCGGCGTTGCGGTCTGTATCGGCGCCGTGGTCTTCATGATTCTAAGACCCGCAAAAACGGACAGGCAGTGAACGCATTTAACCTTCTGAATTACAGGGAACGGTACGGTAGGCGCCTCCAGAGGCTAACCGTCGACGGAGGTTTTTCCTGCCCCAACCGGGACGGAAGCATCTCCACGGGCGGCTGCACCTTCTGCGACAATGCGGCCTTCCATCCGGGGTACACTCAGGGAAAGACCATTGCCGATCAACTTGAGGCCGGCAAGGCTTTCCATCAGAAGCGGGCGTCCGACGGGTATCTTGCCTACTTCCAGGCATTTTCAGGCACTCATGCCGATATCGACACGCTGAGAAACCGCTACGAGGAGGCCCTTGCCGTCCCCGGCATCTGCGGACTTGTCATCGGCACTCGCCCGGACTGCATCGACAGTGAAAAACTCCGGCTTCTTTCTTCCGTCAAGGAAAGGGGGTACATCGTCGAGATGGAATACGGCATCGAGTCCGTCTATGACGCCACCCTGCAAAGGGTAAACCGCGGGCACGACTTCGCCTGTACGCAAAAGGCCTTCGAAATGACTGCCGATGCAGGTATTGAGGCTGGAGGGCATGTCATCATCGGCCTTCCCGGAGAGACCAGGGAAATGCTTGTATCCCAGGCCGATATCCTCAACTCCCTCCCCGTCAGCTACCTTAAGTTCCACCAGCTCCAGATCATCAAGGGAACGCCCATGGAGCAGGAGTTCAAGGAAAAGTCCGGGGACTTTTTCCGCCCCGGGCCGGATGAATATATCGCCCTCCTTGCCGATATTATCGAACGCCTGCGTCCGGATATCGCTATCGGCAGGATTGTCAGCAGCGTTCCTCCAAGGTTCACGGACGCCCCATGGGGACTGCTCCGGCAGGACGAGCTTCTTGTAAAGCTTGAGCGCTGCCTGGAGGTGAGGCGTAGTTTCCAGGGACGTCTCTTCGCGCCTAAGACAGAAGTTCTTTGACTGCAGATGAGATTGTCTGTCCCGTGAAATGCAAGTAGCTAATTATCAATAGATAAGCTAAAAGGCTTTCCTCCAAAACGGGGAAAGCCTTTTGTGTAATTCGCTGTCTAACAGGTTGTTACATTTCACGCCACCAGTGTCAGTCGTCGAAAGTGAATGCCACTTTCTTCACATTGTCACCGTAGATCGTCCGGAAATCGTCCCGCATGGAAATTACATGATATCCGGCATCGCGCCACTGCTCTCCCAGTTTCAGGGCTTTCTCCCGGTTGGCATGGTCGCGGGTCTCATCATCGGCAATAAGCATGAAGGCCGCGCTCTTGTGCTCGGTATTGCTCAGGCAGTAGTTGTGCATGGCGCTGTCTCCACCGCTGTTGCCGAACGAGAGAACCGGCACCTTTCCTATCTCCTGGGTAATCTGCAGCACTTTGTTGGTCTTGAGATTCTTGATGATCAGCTGGTCGGTACGGACGAGGTTCTCCTCCTTGCCGAAGGTGTGGTTGACGCCTTCTTCGTCGCCCTGGCCTGAGGATTCCAGTTTCACATCCATTCCGATGACCCGGTTGGGGGCGATGCCGATGGCCTGGACCAGCGCGCGGCAGATGAAGCGGTCGGAACCGGAGACCACATAGTAGGTGAATCCGTTGTCCTCCAGGTAATCGAACACCTCAAGCATGGGCTTGTAGAAGCTCTGGCCGTAGGTCATCCCTGTGAAGCCGTTCGCCGACTTGGCTGCGTATGACTTCACATAGGTGTCGAACTCGGCAAGGGTCATCCCGGCGTAGGCCGTAGCGGCCGCCTGGGCGTGTTTCATGTCGAAATGGTCGGGGAGCGCCGTTCCCTTGCGGACAAAGTCCCGTATCTCCTGGGCGGCCTCCTTCACCTCTGCTGGGGCCTTGTCCTTGTAATCTGGGTCATCAAGAGCCCGGTATTCCAGCAGGTTGTATTCGAAGTATGTGGGATAAAGTTCGCCCACAAAGGTGCCGTCCATGTCAAAGGTGGCAATCCTGTCTTCGGGCTTGATGTAATTCTTTGAAGAAGGATCAGTCACATCCTGGACATATTCCTGCAGGGCAGTCAAGGCTTCGCAGGAATTCCACTGGGAAAAATAGTTTTTTTCGGGTTCGGGATTGTCTTTCGAGCATCCCACGAAAACTCCTGCAAAGACAACTGCAATCAGATAAAAGTATTTTTTCATCTTGTTTATGAAAGAAGTTCCTTGACCACTGTAGAAATTGTTCTGCCGTCGGACTGGCCGGCCAGGGCCTTGTTTGCGGCGCCCATCACCTTGCCCATGTCCTTGATGGAGGTGGCGCCCACCTGGGCGATGATCTCTGCGACTTTCGCCTTTACTTCCTCGACGGAGAGCTGCTTGGGAAGGTACTTCTCCATTGCGGCCGCTTCTGCCAGCTCATTGTCGGCAAGTTCCTGCCGCCCTGCGGCGGTGTACTGCTCGGCAGATTCCTTACGCTGCTTGATGAGCTTCTGGATCATCTTGAGTACATCGGCATCAGTCACTTCCTTGCTTCCGCCTTCGGCAGTCTTGAAAAGAAGTATTTCACCTTTGATTGCACGGGCAGCCGCAAGCGCAACCGCCTCCTTGGCCTTCATAGCGGCCTTGATGTCTTCCTGAATCTGTAATTCGAGTGTCATAATCATACCTATAGTTCAGAATGCAAATATACTCTTTTTAAGCGAGATGTTCAAGGCGGCATTGCAACCTGGTTGCAAAACAATCTTTGTAGATTTGCAGCGTTATGAGAATTGGACTTATCGACAGGGCGATGTACGCCGTCATGGCATCGGCCTGTATCAAAGAGCTCAGGAAAGA
>OCVV011187732.1_pt1 | contig 28965 bp, 35 predicted proteins | sample 1539721 | NCBI WGS metagenome assembly OCVV01 (sample SAMN02144230, study PRJEB22623) | gut metagenome | biome: sheep rumen | host: Ovis aries | place: New Zealand | reverse complement strand
GGACTATCCATTTTATTCATTCCTTTTTAGTGAAGAGTGAAAAGTGAAGAGTGAATAATGAATAGTACAGAAACGCCCTCTTGAAACTATAAACTATTCACTATTCACTCTTCACTATTAACTAAGCCCTCGGCGCGTAAGCGACGAGGGCGTTTCTGGTTGCGGGAGCAGGATTTGAATTATCTTGTTCAACGCCTCGCAAATGTCGTAGATTAGGGATAATATGATTATTTATTTTCTTGGTTCAACAGTAAAACTTACTACTGTTCAACACTCGACTGTTCAATGATATTATTGAAGTAGTCATAATTCATTTGATATTAAAGTGTTTTGGTGGCTGAAAACCAGCCACCTAAGTAAAATAATATAAGAATATTATCCTTAAAATTTGCAATTATAAACTTTTTGTGAACATCGGCTGTGGGCGTTTATACTGTAAAATCGCAAAGTTGACTTATCAGATATATTGTGATATAGTTAATACAGAAGCAACGAATTATACTTTTGTCGCACGACAAAAATCTTGAAAAGGAGGAAAAGATATGTCGGATATAGATTTATCGACAGGATTGCCGATTGATAAGGGTTATCTCGAATGTGATCTCCCCAAGCTGTTGCAATAATCTATAGATAAAATGAAAGAAGTATGGCAAGCTTTAGATAATGGCGAATCTTATCCTTTATGGGATTGTTTCTATTGTGATCTGCAATCCACCATTAATATATTTGAAACTAGCAATCTCATAACAAGTGAACAAGCTTGGTATTTAAGAGAGAAGTATTTGAGGATTGAAAGGAACAGTAGTATATAAATAAAGTATCGAAACTGTAATTATGTCGCAAGACAAAAATCTTGAAAAGGAGGAAAAGATATGTCGGAATACAATCATAACGTATGTCTGAAAACCGAAGTCGCTATTGAGTGTGCATCAGAGGTCACAGGCTTCATTTTCCGCAACTATGATCTTAATAATATTCCTTATCCAAAGGATATTGAAGAGATATACAACCGCAACGGCTCATATAGTCAAGGCTTGTATCCTTTCAGAACCGAGCCGGAGCTTGACCGTATATTAGCCGAGATCAAATCTGATGACGAGTACGTCAGAGTGCATACACCAAAGCCACACAGATAAAACGCATTATAAAGCAGTCTTTGATAAGGCTGCTTTTTTGTATGAGCAGATGTTTGTCAGGATTCAGGAATATGCACGGGCATCAGAGAAACAGGGTAACAAAAAAGCAGATACTGCATAGCGACACAGGGATCTGAATCCCCCGGTTAAATACAGTTATCTGCTTTAATAACAGTATAGCATATACACTATGGATATGTTAAGCACTATGAACAAAAGAGATCATAATGATTATACAAAACCAAAAACGGACCGGATAGATCGGAATACAAAACGATCTGTTTGTTCTGGCATCATGAAAAAGACCCCGGCTTTGCGGTATAAAGTGTGTCAGAAGCAGCGAAGCCACCATCGGTCTTGTCTGAACCTTCGGGGGCTTGTCTTTATGCGAAACAGGGCGGCAGTTTTCTGTATGAGCGATCAGAAAAAGCTCCAGCTGCTGAGCAGATAGCCGGGTATGACGACTATCGCAAAGAACGCCCAGCTTATCAGCGTGAAGGTCTTGATGAAGCTTCCGCCCTTTCCGGGGTATTCCCTGACATAGATGCGGTAGTTTATCACGCTCGCGAGCGAGCCTATCAGCGAGACCAGGCCCGCAGTATCGGCGCCGTATATCAGCCCTGCGAAGTTCTTGGTGAACGGATAGAGAACAATAGATGCAGGCACATTCGAGATGAGCTGGCTCAGCCCTATCGACCACCAGTACTCATTCCCTGCCACTGCTTTTCCAAGGAGCCTCGCTATGCCTTCGTTCGCAGCGATCGACGACGAGAATATGAAAAAGCACAAGAACGTGAACAGCAGAACATAATCGACTTTGCGAAACAACCCTCTGTCAACTGCCGCTATCACCACGAGGACGATAACGAGCACTATATACCAATAACGGGTCCTTGTGACTATAACGCCTATGACGAACAGAAACAGAAGCCCATAGGCTATCCTTTTTATCCTGCCTTCTGGGAGCCATTCCGACGTGGCCGCGGAAACGTCTGCTTCGACAGTTTCGCCCAGGTCTTTGCAATAGAGCACCAAAACAAAGATCACGAGCAGCACCCCCGACATAACGTTCAGCGGCAGCATATGCAATATGAAATTCTTAGCGCTGGTTCCCGACTGGCCATACAAAAACAGATTCTGAGGGCTCCCGAACGGCGTCAGCAGCGAACCCCTGATTGCGGCGATGTTTTCCATCGTTATCACAGGAAGAATATACTTCTCCTTATCGGCTGCACGAAAGATCATGATCGTAAGCGGAACAAAGATGATGAGAGAGACGTCGTTCGTGACGAACATTGAAGTGAAGAACACCCCGAACACCAGAAACAGGGTCACTCCGGTCATTCGTTTCATCCTTGACGCAAAGCGCACAAGTGGCCTGAGGACGTTCTCCTGCTTGAAGCCCTCTAGAACGCACAGCATCATCAGCAGTGTTCCGAGTGTGCGCCAGTCGATATCAGTCAGCAGTCTCTTTTTCGGCGGAGTGATAAACATGGCAGCTATAGCCGCAGCCGCAGAAACTGTCAGCATAAGTTCCTTTTTCAGGAACGCTTTGATCTTATACATAGAAAAACCCTTTTGACATAGTCTCGGAGCAAATCTCCAATGAAGATTATAACATAAGAGCCATTTAAAAGCAATCTCCGACATTCTCCAATTTTCTGCGAAAACCGAAAGATTTTTGTAAATATAGAACAGATTTGATGGAGAAGTGGGCAGCAAGAGGTCTACAAAGCAGAAACTGGCACAAAAACAAGCGTCTTCGTTTTCACGAACTTCACATATGAGCTCTTAATACTCTATAAGGCTGCTTTTTTGTATGAGCAAGAGAAACAGGGTAACAAAAAAGCTAATGAATGCTTCGTTCCGCCGGGGTCCAATTCCCCATGGAGAACACATTCATTAGCTTCGATAACAGTATAATACATACACTATGGGTATGTCAAGCACCGGTTGATTAAAAAGAAACATATCTGAAGTTTTAGTATACAAGAGAGTATAATCATTTAGCTATAATTATGATTACATATATTAATACCATCAATTATATTTTCATACCTGTCAATAAATCTTACAAAAGAATTATCATTATAATCAGATGATGTACTTTCTTTGTAATCATCCATGCCATAGAGTGTGATAGAACCATGATACTTTGCTGCAAATGTAGGCTCCAAAATATACCACATATCATCAATGTATACTACATTAGCTACATGACTATAATAAAAATCTTCATTTGTGATGCCCCAGACACCACTGTCGAGCCTTGATGCCATGGTACACTCAAGACCAATACCTTCACATAGAGCTTGAGTCATTGCCGCATGATATACACAATTTTTGAATTCCGGCACATTATTAGCTTGCCACTCATATACTGCTTTTGCCTTTCCGTAATCAGTACCATCATTATCAAGATTATTACCAATGTTTCTATAGTAATCAGCATTATGAGGATCATCAAAGCAATCCATAAGAAGATAATCAATTAAATCATATGCATTATGAATGCTGAATCCATCTATAATATTCATCATACGAGTTTGATTCTGGAAGTTTTCAAATGAATCCCAATCAGAAGGCCAAGAAGCGATAGTTTCTTCTCTGGTTTTATAGTATATTCCAGACTTTCCATAGTATCCCTTAGGAATGCTATCTTCAGGAGCCCTTGTAGTAGTCGTTGTAGTCGTTGTGTTCACAGCACCACCGCCCGACGAGCCGGACCCACCGGAGCTGCCGCCCGATGAGCCTGAATTACCGCCGTCATCGTAAGAGTAACCGCCATTGTCACTGTAACCTGAATCACCGTTTGAATAACCCGAAGAACCTCCGCTGTTGGTCTGATAGGTAACAGAACCAGTAGTGTTGTTCGAGGACCCGTTAGAGGTTTTCTTAGTAGAAGTCTTACCCGAAGAGGATGAGCCGGAGCCCGACTTCTTAGTGGTAGTCTTGCTATCCTTGCCGAGAGAGATAGTGCGACCGCTTTCATCAACGGCAAACTGCGTGACGATGTTGCCTTTCCCGTCTTTCAGGACAACGATAGAAGTGGTCGTAACGCTTGTAGTCTCCTTGGAGGAAGCTGTGGTAGTTGTCTTGCTGTCTGATGACGAGCTGTCATCCTGCTTGCTGTCAACAACAGAAGAGCTGTCGATAAAAGAAGAAGAGTCAGCTTTGGTCGTTTTGGGGGCAGGCTTATCACCTACTTCACCGCAAGCGGTGAAGCTCAGAAGAGCTATAAAAGAAGCAAGGAATATAGCATATCTTGTGTTTTTCATATTTTATTCCTCCTTTAAGGTTTTTGTCTCACGACAATATTATCGGTTAAGTATGTTTTGACCAGGCAGATCGAGGGGGTCAGTGCTTGATTCATCGCTGAATAAATAGTCAACGTTGATTTCACTTTGATTTGAACTGTCAAGGTTTACAGGATTGACTCTCAATGCGTCTGAATTGTTCGTATCAGCGTTATTTATGAGTTCTGTAAAATCAAACGATTTGCCGACATTTGTGACATCAAATCTATTTACACAATCTTTTAACCAATCAAACTTTCGTGATAAGTCTAATGTGATTTGAGAAACTTCGGACATAGACATAGGTTTGATTGATAAGTAACCTGACCATTGTCTGTGTTCAAATCCGTTTTTTAGCATAAATGACTTTATATCTTTATATGCTTGCTTGTAGTCTTTTCCCGGATAAATCTCTTTCAAAGCGTTTGTATCTAAGTCGAAGTTAATGGCTTTGATTTGTGTACCCATAGATCAACGTCCTCTTTTTGCGAGTTCCTCTATTACATTTTCGTAGTAATCTTCACCTTCGTCAGTACTGTACCAATATGTTTTTAACACATAAGGTCTATACCATTTCTGCTCCATGAGATTAAGTATTACAAGCATAGTGTCCGCACACGCTTTGTCATCTTCTCTAAGGGTAGAGAATACTAATTCGTTTCCTGTTTTTTTGAATTTTTCGATATTCCTTTCCGTAAACCACAGAACAATAGTCTTATAAATGCTTTCAAGATCGTATTTATGCTCTCTAAGTATCTTATCTTCGTCAAGCTCGATCTCAACTTTATATCTGTAATCTGCCATATAACCACGCTTTCAAGTTTTTTGTCTCGCGGCAAAACCATCGTTAAGCTCTGTCTCAGCTTTATCTCTCTACTCGTGCTTTCCTCTTTTATTCTTGCTGATCATCTCATGGATCTGCCTGATCTCCTCTTCCGGCAGTTCGTTGATATCTTTATAAAACTCAACGCTTCTGAGGATCAGCGAGGTAAGCGTCATGTTCTGTGAAGCCGCATATTTTTTCAGTTCATCACGCTCGCCTTTCGGCACCTTGAACTGGATAACGTCAGTGTGTTCCTTCCGGTACTGATTTGACGCAGTCATTTTGTAATTCTGCTCCCTCAGCAGCTGACACTTCTCACAGCGCTTCTGATACGCATTGACAGCATTGAAAAGCTTTCCGCAGTCTGCACAGCGCACAAGAGTGTTCTTTACCTCGGCACGTCTGACTTTCCGGGCCTCATAGTAATTGTGCTTTGTTTCGGCTATCCTCTTTGAACGGCAGACCTCGCAGTAGCCGTTTCTGTTTATATCTGAAAAATACTTTTTTCCGCATTCCATGCAAGTGACTTCATACATGGTACCAGCCTCCTCGTGATATATATGATATCACATAATCCTATGAAAATCAAGCAAGAGTATCAGCTTGCGGCTGCTGCTGTTGACGAGCAGCCGCCGCCGCTGCTTTGTTTACGGCCTGCTGTTCAGACCATGTCTCATTCTTGTCAGTCTGAAAACATCGGGATTGACCATCAGGTTATTGTACGGCGAGGTGAATCCTGTCCGATCAATAAGACCTATTCTGTTATTGTTTGCAAATGATACCTCCTCGCCCGTAAAGCCCGAATAGCTCACAAGCATTATCAAGTTTGGCGGCAGCTTATAATGCGTGATAATAGGTCTTATCATACGATCGTAATAAAGCTGATCCAGAAGCTGCTTTCTCCCTTCAAACAGACACAAAACAAGTGCTGAGTCGCTTATCATTACGGCTGAGTAACATATGCACCCCGAGTGCTTACACTTTGCTTTCACGTTTGTTGGATTATTAGCGTGAGAGCCGACGATCCTCTTCATTTTTTCAATAAAGCCGTCCATATCGACTGCGTTTTCATATGAGAGCATTTTTGCCTTTGATCTGTTTCTATTGACCAGATTACGTTCGATCTTAAATTCACGCACAGGCATCAGAAAGCATCTGCTTTTGTCAGCGTCGCCTGTAAGCTTATGATCGGGATGATCGCAGAAGCGGAAGGCATCATCAAGGAAGGGCTTCTTGCATCTTCTCAAGACCCATACCTTCCATCGTGCCATGTTCATTATCTCGTACTCCGAGACATCGGCACGCATTGCGGTATACTTTATTGTCTCCTCATCGCTGCTGCCGAAGTACAGCTGGGTATCACAGCAGGCGATAATCGTTCTTGCTCTGTCGCCGTAGCCGGATCCGAGCTGGTTTACGGACTGAAGGACTATGCTTACAGAGATGTTCCTGCTTCTGATAGATGCTATCATCTTATCAAAATCAGGTATTACTGTCTGTGTTCCGAAATCGTCGATAATGAAATCAACAGGGACGGGAAGACGGTAATCCTCGAAATCCTCATCAGCGTGTCGGACAAGGATATTCAGAAGCTGTGTAAAGAACACACTTCCTACCCTGTCCATCGAGCGGTCATTGTCACTGATGTTTACAAAGACTGCTGTCTTTTTCTCGCCGATAGACCTGAAATCCAGTTCATTCTGTGCAAATACTCTGAGTGCCGCCTTGCTTGTAAAAGGAAGCAGCTTTTCGCTGACTGTCGAAAGTATACAGCTGGTGGTTGTCGAAGCTCCTTTGATCTTTGCATAGAAATTATATGCCTGCACTGCAAATGAAGATGGATTTGTCTCTTCAAGCTGCGCCATAAGTTCATCAATCTCGCTTGATTCCACCTGTTCACTTCTTCCGTCAGTGCAGCTGCTGTCCAGTGAAAAAAGATCAAGAAGTGAAGAAAGCTTTTTTGGATAATCCGTCTCTTCAAGACAGATATACGCTACAAGAGCCTGGATATAGTATTTGGCCATATTATCCCAGTAGGGATCCTTAAGGCTTGCGTAGGGGGCGATAACATTGGAGAACGTCAGCACATCACGTTCGTTCTCGACATATTTGAACGGATCATAGCAGACCGAACGGTCCGGGTTTATGAGATCTAGGACCTTGACCTCATAGCCAAGCTCTTCAAGGTGCTTGCCAAACTTCTTTGAAAGATTGGCCTTGGTCTCGGAAACTATCATGCTGTGGCCCGCATTTGCGAACTGCAGGATATTTGGTTCAACAAAGCTGTAGGTCTTTCCTGAACCGGGTGAACCTATAACGCACACATTCTTGTTAAGGCAATCATTATCAAATTCAAGACGGGCAGTCCTGGATAAAATCATAGAATTATTCATTTTACTACCTCCATTATCATATCAAGTCTGTTGATCACTTCATCGGCAATGCCGAAAGCGATAGCTTCCTCGGGGCTCATATAGTTATCGAAGCTGCAGGCCTTTTTGACCTCCTTCACAGTTTTTCCTGTGCTTTCAGCCAGGATCATGCTTACAGCCTCGCTTTCCTCCGTAAGACGCTTGCTTATCTGAGTGAGCGTTTCGCTTCCGCCGTTTATCTGACCGCTTACCCGTGCCTGATGCAGCATCAGTCTTGAGTGGGGAAGCATTAGCCTTTGACTGCCGGCTGCAAAGATCACAGCAGCCATGCTTGCTGCAAGACACGTACAAACACAGCGTACTCTATCCCCGAGCATTTGCATAACATCAATGATTGCAAGCCCGGCGCTTATCGAGCCTCCCGGAGAATCAATGATCATAGTGATAGGTGCCTGTGATTCTGACCCGAGAATAAGAAGCTGACGAATGATCTCATTCGCATAGCATTAGGTTATCTCGCCCTCGAGAGTCACGATCCTGTCTTTGAGCAGATAGTCCGTGGTGCTTGCACATACTTTTCCGTTAGTTCCTTTGATAAATACATTAGCCATTTTTCAAACTCCTTTCGATTTGCATCTCCGATCTCCTGTACGACCGGTACGGGGAGATCTATTAGATGATGATGGTCGTTCGGCTCCTGCTTCATAGAACCGATCTGAATTTCAGTTCTATTCCGGCTGATAAAAAAGCCTTTGTTTCTGTCCGGGTATATTATACAATCATGCTGGTAGTTTGTCAAGCTTTTATAAAAACCAAAGTTTTTGATTTGTAGAGATGCACAAGCAGAAGAGCAGAGCATTGTTAATACTCTACAGAAAACCGTGTTAAATGATTTAATTAGTCTCTATAATCTGCCAGTCTGTAAAGCTGACTAACTTGACTAAAAACCGGCAATTTCACTCTTTTTTTGCCATTGTGATTCTTTCAAAGCGATCTTTATTCCTGTGGGCAAAAAGAAAAACCTCCGGATCTGCTTTAAAAAGCAGCGGAGGTTTTATGGTTTTTATTCATCCCTGAACATCGACATTTCGCCATTTAGTATCTTGTCAAAGTCCCCTAGTTCATGAACAGTGTTATACAGGACAAAAGCTCGGTGCCGTGAGATCTCCGTATCGATGTGGAAATGTCCGCAGAACCACTTGTCATATTCGACTCTTTCAAGTACCGTATCAAGGAACTGTGCTGTTCTGCATGACATATTAAAGCGCCTGAACTTCGGTACCTCCCATATTATTCGTTCGGGAAGCGTGTGGGTTATGATGTGATCGACCTTGTTTCCGGCCGCTTCAAGGTTATTAAGAGCCCGGTCTATCTCTTCACAGCTTGGCTCCTCGGCGCTCCACCAGCTGTAGCCCTCTGTGCGATAGGCCTTGTCAGTGCTTGCCGCACCGCCGAAGGTGAAGAATTTCTTGCCCTCGATCTCGTAGATCTCGCCTCTCATAAGATGGATAACGTTCTTGGCGTGAGGGTGTATCTGCACTTTTCCGCCGAACATTTCTGTCACGGGCAGTGTGCTCCACCAGTCGTGGTTGTCATGGTTTCCGTCAACGAAAAGGACCTTGTATGGCCGTTCTTTCAGCCAGTTTATCCAGAAACTGTATTCGCCATTTTTCTTCTCATACTCTTTTAGGTCATCTGGCGTGAAAGGAAAACCAAAGTCGCCTGTTATTATCAGATGATCGTTCGCTGTCAAAAAGTAATTTGATTTTTCAAGTGCCTCTGAGCTGAGTTTTATCATATCAACTCCGCCGTGAGTATCTCCTGTTATGTAGATCATGGTTTGTTTCCTCGGTTTTGGGTTTGTTTTTTACATCCTAATAATACCACAATCACCGGTATTAGTCAATTGAATGGACGGCAAATCCACGGAAATCATTTTTTCAGACTTATATGTTTAATTTTGCCGCTTTGCGGCAAAATTAATAGGCGGAAAAAGGGTATTCTCTCCGCAGAAATAATACTTCTGTTTTGAAAACTGTTTTCCGTGCGGCAAATCTGTTCGGACATTGACAAAATAGAGAATTCAGTGTATATTAAAACCAGAGCCAAGATCATTTAAGCCTTCGGGGAATTCTAGCCCGAGCACACTGAATGATCCTTGGCTCGTTTTGCTGGTTATCTGCATTAACACTTTATAGTTTATTCGTCTTCATATTCTGTAAGCAGAATAATATTATCAAGTTTTTCGCCACCATAACGAACATAGTCTTTCCCGCCGTCGATAGAACATTTGCCGCATTTGCACGTTACAAAATCATGGGTGTATTTTGATTCAATAATATCTTTGCATATCTTACACTGAAGAGCATTTCTCTTGATTTTTCTGTTATCCATCTTCTCACCTCAAATTTGCGATGTGTTCTGTTTGTTTTAAGTATACTATTAATTCCGGTATGTGTCAATATACAATAAATGATTTAAATGAAACATGGGAATTATATGTCATTAGAGTGTAGGCTAATGACATATAACAGCTCTGAGATAATTCTCAAAGCTTATTTGTAATACTCTACTCTGAATTGCTTGAACGTGCAAGTATTGTTCAGCTTACCGAAATCAATAAAAGTGATTTGCCTATGAGTGAAAAAATCAAAAAATATGAAGACTCTATTATATTTGGCAAAGAGGAGTTTCCAAGTTCAGAATCATCAGAAAAATCCGCAATAATGCTTGTGGATGATGAAAATTTGCTCGATCTGACAGGGCAAGATAAGAATAAAAAGCTTTGATTTTTATCCTTTTTCAGATTTTGTCTTGCGACAAAAAGGGCTTGACAAATTCCTCAAAGTGTAGTACAATGTACTACAGAAGGGAGCGTGATTATATGGCTTTTTCAATCAGACTTAATGAACAGGAAAAGGAATTGGCAACAAGCTATGCAAAGCTTCATTCAATGTCGCTTAGTGAAGCTTTCAAAAAGGCTTTGTTTGAGAAGATCGAAGAGGAATACGATATTGCTGTATACAATGAAGCATACAAGGAATACGTTGACAGCGGAAAGGAAAGCACTCCTATCAATGAGTTGTGGGAGGAGCTTGATATATGAAATACTCGCTCAGAACAACTCCGAGATTTAACAAGGAGTTCAAAAAGCTTGATAAATACACTCAGAAAATGCTTAAAGCGTGGATTATCAAGCACCTTGAACAATGTGACGATCCTCGTGCTATCGGTAAGGGGCTGACTGCAAACAGAAGCGGTCAATGGCGGTATCGTATCGGAGATTATAGGCTCATTTGTCAGATTGAGGATAACGAACTGATTATACTTGCTCTTACAATCGGACACAGGCGAGACATCTATAATTAAGCAGCACACACAAGGCGATCTATGATAGGTCGCCTTTTTGTTTTGTCTTGCGACAAAAATGCAGTCCAGACAAACGGACAACGATTATGTTATCATTTATTTAGAGGGAGAATAAGCTCCAAATTCTTATTATTGAAAGGACAGTACGGGTATACGCTTGATGCTCTTGAAGCATTTCTCGGAGAGGAATTTCTGATAGCTACAAGACAACCACAGCACCTTTTACTGACCCGTGAAGAAGCTATAAAGGAACGGCTGTACTACTTCTATGATGATCTAGCCAGTGCTTGGTATAAGTATGACCTCAGAATGACATATAATCGTGAGGAACCACACTTCTTGCAGGCAACTCTAAGACGTCAAGAGTATATCAGCACTCATACACGAGAAAGAACTCAGCTAGAACAGGAGCTTCTGCTGTCCGGCAAGTCCGAGATCGACTATTGGATAGATTACGATATATCCTATCGTGACAATTCAGAGGTGCTTAGATACCGCTATATCCACACTCAGCGTAATCTGCCCGATAATGATGCGAGAGATACTAACTATAACGGCTCTTTACTCGAACGGTATCGGGAAAGATACCTTAATTACTACGAAATGTATCGCAGAGAACTCTCTATGTACGGAATGATGTGAGATTGACATATCAGTTAAAACGTGGTAAAATATTATTCTAACGGGGGTGTTCGCTGCTATGGCAGATTACAGATATAAAGTCGAAATCAAACTTGATGATGAAAAGATACGTCAAGAAAAGAAATATGATCTTGACAGTATTTATAATACGATTAGACAATGGTTTAATGAAAAGAGCATTGATGAGGTTGCAAGCAACAATAAATCTTTAATATTTACAAGTTCTCGCCAAGACGATAAAGTCTACGGCTGCTTTGCATTGATAAAGTGCAGATTAATGCGTTGTGAATGGTTCAGACCTTACGTTTCAAAAATGCTTTGGTATAATACTGATGAAGGTGACGGCTTTGAAGACGTTCTATATGAATACAAGCAAATGGGGCGTTAGAATATGAGGAAGTCATTCAAAGCAATTAACTTTGATTTAGATACAAATGCTCTAAAGCGGTGATCCTCTCGATCTCACACAAAACACAAGAGTAACTCTATGAATTTTGTCGCACGACAAAAACCTAGAACACTTTCTGAAAAAGGAGGAAAGTATTATGAAAAACACAAGAAAGCATATCCTTCTCTCTTTTGCAGTCCTTATGATGACAATGACCGCTTGCGGTCAAGTGAACGATGATAAGACGGAGAGCAGAAAGTCCTCCGCTTCATCGAATGTGGACAGCTCTTCTTCTGAGAGCGACAGTTCACTTAGTTCCCTCTCGGACAGTTCAAAGAGTGACAGCAAGACTACAACTACAACTGCCGCAACTAAGGCAACCTCCAGTATTACCACAACCTCAATTGTGACTGTAACAGATGCTAAAGGAAATCTCTTATCCAAGATCTCAATTGACGAGAACGGCAAAGTAATCAATCTCGATAAAGACGGCAAGCCTAAGACAACAACTAAGAAAACAACAAGCAAGACAGGCTCGACCTCTTCGGGCGGTACAGCTTCAACAACAAGAAAAACAACCTCGGGCGGAGGTAGCAGCACAAGCTATACCTCTAACTCGGGTAACAATAATTCGGGCGGTTACTCGAACGGCAATTCGGGTAGCTATGATAACTCATACTCCAATGACAACAATAATTCGGGGAACAGCGGTAACTCAAACAGCGGTGATTCCGGCAACAATAATTCTTCCTCGAACAACAATCAGCAACAGCAGACAGAACAGCAGACACAAGCTCCCGAGCCGGAGCCACAGAAAGAATACTATGATGTCTGTGGTTTTTTACTAGATAATTGGTGTCCAGAGAATTATGGCTTAGCAGGGGCGAAAATAGTCGGTGGTAGTTATGATATGGACAAGTGTTATGACGTTGCCTGTGAATTATATGAAAAGAACAAATCTGAATATGAAAAAGGGTTAAAGGAAATAAACAAGATACGAAGTAGTGTAGGTTCATCCCCCTTAACACTTAACAAAGATTTGTGTATCATTGCAACAATGCGAAGCCTAGAACAAGATTTCATTACAGGCATTGGACATGATCGACCTACAGGTATGGGCAACTGGGAACTTAGAGAGCTTTATTTCAAGGAAACAGACCCTTATCGTAACTACGCCGAAGGAGAATGCTGTGCGTCTTGTTTATATACTGTTGAAAGTGCAGTAGATGCTTGGAAAAATTCAAATAGTGGACACTATGAAATTATGATAGGCGAGGAATATACGCAGTGCGGATTGGGCTTTTCCAATTATTTCGGAGTAGGATATTGGACATTGGAAGTGCTCGATAACGGAGATTGAGAATAATTATGCATTATAAACTAGGCGATCTAAAAACAGGTCGCCTTTTTTATTGTAAATACAAGGCGACAGAACACAAAATGATGAACAAGTCGTCTTTTATATAACATAGATATTAATAATCTAAAAGGTGGTGATATGATGAGACTAGAACATCTGCTTTCGGGATAGTTTCCTGTCTTTTTTAGAATAAACTTATAGAAATATGAGATTTTGCAGGGCTTGTTTAACAGGCTCTTTTTTATTGCAAGATTTCAAGAAAGGAAAAAGTAATATGAGAAAGAAAAGCATATTAAGCAGAATAGGCTCTACCATTCTTGCAGGCTTAACAGCACTTTCTGTTGTAACTACTTCAATAGGAAACGTAGTGACAGTTGAAGCGGCAACAGGTGCAAGCCTCGCAACCACAGAGCAGATAGTCGGAAGAGCTGCAAGCTTGCTCGGAACTAAATACAGCTTTGGTGCAAAGGGCGGTAATGCTCGATCTGCTCCAGAGTAAGATTGTCATTTTCTGCATCAAAAATTGTGGTGTACTCTGAATCATCATTCTGATATTTTTGAGCCTGTTCTCTGCCCATATATCCATAGTAGTCATTATCATCGTCAACTTTATCTTTGGAAATCTGAGCACTTGGTCTGTTGATGTAGTCAGTATAATCAAGAGAGCCAATGTGCCAATCATATACAAACTTGTTTACAAAAACAACCGCAGGGGTAGCCATTTATATTACCTCTTATCTTTTGTTAGGATCACGCATTGAATTGAGCATACCTTTTTCAACTGTTCTTGCGTGTCTCAATTCCTTGTAGTTCTCTCTTGATTTAACAAGGCATGAAGAGAGATTAGCATCTCTCACATTTTCATCTGCTGAATGAAAATTCATTTCCATTTCGCCCGACTCCAACATCAAAGCGTATGAGTTGGTTATATCTCTGACCTCATAGGTCATTCTATTGAGATCATTCAGCTTAGCGGTGAGTGCAGTAATTGATGTTTCAATGTCAGTCAGTCGACTATCTTTTGTATCAACTTTTGCACTTGGATTTTTTAATCTGTTGTATTCATTCTCGATCAATCCACGAATGACCTCAGAAGTATTTTCCTTTTCATAGCGAGACATTATCTCTTTTAATTGTCGTAATGTTTCTTCGGTAAACGAATAAGTTCTATTGATTTTTTTCATTCTCTTTTTCTCCTTTTTCTTGAATTATTGAATGTATCAAACTGAAATCCGAACCAATGAACTAGAAAGAGCATAAAGCAAATGTGCCATTTGCAAATGAAACCTCGGTAGTACCGAGGCTTGCGGCGCTCGATTTTGTGCCAAAAAATCAAAAAGTATTTACTGAGTAAATACTAAAATCGCCTAATATCTGGCAAACTATTTACCGAGTAAATACTAATTTTACCTAATTTATGGTAAAGTATTTACTGAGTATTTACTAAAATGGGCAAAGTATTTACCGAGTAAATACTAAAAATGCCACATTTTGGAGTAATTTTCAGTGTTCAAAAAACTCGATTCAGGCGTTCATAAAATTGCAACAACATTTTTTTGATGAAAATCCAAAGCAAAAGATGCCGGCTTCATAGTTTTGTAACATTGTTTTTGAGCAGATAATCAGTGCAAAAATCATCAGTCTGATAATTTTGCAGCATAGTTTTTTGGGCTGGAATCAATGCGAAAAAGATCGACTTCATAATTTAATAACATTATTTTTGGGGTCAATCTAAGATAAAAACCTTGACAGATCTTCGACTTTTAATGCGCCAACTTCTCAAGTTTATCTGTTTTTATTGACAAAACTATCGCTCCTTTCCATCGATAAAAGCCCTTGAATGTGTTCACTCTGGACTTGTTTTTTATCAATTTTATCATCGAATTCTGCTGATAAATCCCTTATAATTTCTCGCAATTTATGTACTTTTCAGACCACTTCTTGATGGATTTTTCACATCATTTTGTGCTCTTTTTCTGCCTGCTGACCGAGTGTGAACTTCCAATAAGCAGCGGCAATATCACTCTGTTTTTCGCTCAAAATCTCTCTTGTATGCAAAATTAGCCCATCTCGTTTCAGCGTTTTCCTTGAAAGTTTTACCGTTAGCTGCATTGAACAGAGTGCTGATAAGATACTTTTCGTAGTTATGAACGTTGTCCGTATGGCTGATCTGGTTGATCGCATTTGTGAGAACACTGTTGTCTACTTTTAGCATAGCTGACTTGACAACTTCTCTCGGGAAACTCTGTCCGCAGATTGATTCTGTTTTCTTTTTAGAAACAATCTGCCTGACGATCATCTGCACGATTTCCTCGGCTTCATCTTCATTGCCAATCCAGTCAGCAAAATCTATGAAGCTGATATTTGTTTTCACAACGCCAGCATAGGTTTCTTTTTCGTTGATATATCCATCATTCTGTCCGCTATCTTCTTTTGATGATTGATTGATAGATACTTGATTATTTGATTTTTTATTATTTTTTATTTTATTATCACCGTGGTTTTCAATTTCTTGATTTTCAAGTCCTTGATTATCAAGAATTAGGTTTTCAAGTTCTTGTTTTTCTACTACTTGAAAACCCGATTCTTGTGATCCTGACTGGTCCCCACTATCAGATGCATCATCTTTTTCATCAGTCATTGGTTCGTCATCGATAATGTACTCCCAATCACAGATCTTACCATTAGAAAAGATACGCTTACGCACAAGATAGCCTGCATTTTCAAGCTTTTTCAGGGAATTGGAGACTTTTGTATATCCATCCGGAAGTATCGCACACAGTCCCTTGATAGAAAAATCCCAGTTATCGGGCAGAGACCACATTGTTAAGAATAAGCCTCGTTCCATACCGCCAAGACTCTTGTCACGAAGCATAGTATTGCTTATAATTGTATAATCCTTTGATTTTCTCTTTTTTAGCTTAGGCATAGTAATCCTCCTTTATTGTTTCCAATTCCTGAAAAAATATCTTGCCGCCATAAAACCTAGCTGCCTAGACTTACTAAATACAAGTTTTCTTTACTTTGTAAACATGAGCTTTCATTAGGATTACCTGTTTTCATTCATCATTTTTATTCATCACCCTGATGAAATCGGGCTGAAAATGCAGATTTTTGACTGCATTTGTGCGCTTCGATCTCATTTTGGACATAAAGAAAACCTCGTATCTACGGCGTTTTCAGCGTAAATACGAGGTTTTAAGTTGGTTGCGGGAGCAGGATTTGAACCTACGACCTTCGGGTTATGAGCCCGACGAGCTACCGAACTGCTCCATCCCGCGATGTTCTCTTTAGTACTAAATAATTATATCACAAAAACATTGCGCTGTCAAGTATCTTTTTCCTTTTCATTAGCTATGTCATATTATATTCGCAATCTTTGAACTTTATTCAGCGTTTTTAACAAATATTCTGTCGGAGTTTTTTTCTATATGTTGCGATACGGTTAAATTTTATTTATTCTCAAAAGCCCCTTGACAAAACGCTTTGAAAGGTATATAATAATAAAGTGCTTTATTAAGTAAAAGCATAAAAGCGCAAAAGCGTTAAAGTATTGAATTGAGGAAGTGTTTTGTTTGACAGCTAGGTGGATCATACTCGTTGTCTATCTCGTTCTGATGATAGCGATCGGAGTATATTACAAGAAGAAAACGGAAAGCGTTAATGACTTCGTTCTCGGAGGCAGAACGCTCGGACCTTGGTTTACGGCATTTGCTTACGGAACATCGTATTTTTCGGCAGTTATTTTTGTAGGCTATGCGGGCAAGTTCGGCTGGTCATACGGTCTGGCATCTACATGGGTAGGTATAGGCAACTGTGTTATAGGCTCATGGCTTGCATGGAAGGTTCTGGGAAAAAGAACCCGTATCATGACCAAGCACCTTGAGGCAAAAACTATGCCTGAGTTTTTTGAGAAGAGATTCAACAGCAAGCCCTTGAAGATAGCCTCAGCGCTGATAGTTTTTGTGTTCCTTATTCCGTATACCGCATCGGTTTATAACGGCCTTTCAAGGCTTTTCGAGAAGAGCTTCCACATTGATTATTCTTACTGTATAATCGGAATGGCTGTGTTTACGGCTATCTATGTTATCCTCGGCGGATATAAGGCTACAGCCCTTAATGACTTTATTCAGGGACTTATAATGCTGTTTGGTATCGTTGCAATAGTTGCTGCAGTTCTCAACCTTAACGGCGGTCTGTTTGACTCTATCGACAAGCTTGGCGAGGTTAAAGATGCAAAGGGCGATACAGGCATTTATAACACTCTCTTCGGACCTGACCCGATTAACCTGCTTGGTGTGGTAATACTTACCTCGCTCGGTACATGGGGACTGCCTCAGATGGTGCAGAAGTTTTATGCTATCAAGGACGACAAGGCAGTTAAGACAGGAACAATCGTATCTACAGTGTTCGCACTTGTTGTTGCAGGCGGCTGCTATTTCCTTGGCGGTTTCGGAAGGCTTTTTGCTGACCCCGTAGCCGAGACAGGTCTCCCTGAGGGCGGATCTGACGCTATCGTTCCTATTATGATGGATAAGCTCCCGAATGCGCTGTTCGGTCTTGTAATAGTTCTGGTGCTTTCAGCTTCGATGTCAACGCTCTCATCGCTCGTTCTGACATCAAGCTCGACCCTGACTATCGACCTTATCAAGCCTATGATGAAGGGCAAAATGGACGATAAGAAGGAGCTCTTTGTAATGAGGATATTTATTGCAGTATTCCTTGTGATTTCTGTAGCTATCGCACTTATCACGCTGCATAATCCTAACACTGTAATTTCGAGCCTTATGGGTATTTCATGGGGCGCACTTGCAGGAGCATTCTTGGCGCCGTTTATGTACGGCCTGTTCAAGAAGAAGGTCACAAAGGCTGCGGTAGCTGCAAGCTTCATCTGCGGAGTTGGCATCACAGTAGTTCATATGTGTATCTACACCTTGAAGCTTGTTCCCGATGCACCTGTTACACTCGGCAAGCTCAGCCTTGCATCACCTGTTAATGCCGGAGCCTTCGCAATGCTGTTCGGCCTGATAGTAGTGCCGATAGTCAGTGCCCTCACCAAGCAGAGCGATGAGGACAAGGCTCTTACAGACGAGATATTCACCTGTTACGATAATCCCGATGCATGATCCAACCATAAAAGAAATCCCCCGACAGTGCTCCTGTTGGGGGATTTTTCCGTTTGCGACGTTAATAAATAATGTACTTTTTTGCCTTGTTTACAATTGACTTGTCATTCTCATAAGACAAAACCTGACCCGCTCTTCCAATCTCGACCCACTTAATATCAGCGATCTCTTCTTCCTGAGGGGTGTAGTCAGTATTCTTGGCCTTGCCTATAAAATACACAACAACCTTCTGAGTATCCTTTCTGGGAGAGTATGTAACAAGCTCCCTGAAGGTTGTGTCAAGATTCACATCAATACCTGTTTCCTCCATTATCTCACGCTTGGCAGTCTCTTCCTCGGTCTCGTCACCCTCGACATGACCCTTCGGAAATGACCAGTGACCGCTGTTTATGTGCTTGATAAGGAGTATTTCAGTATTACCGTGATACTTTCTGTAAACAATAGCGCCGCAGGATTTTTCATGCAGCATACAAATTCCTTTCCACGAGCTATTCGCCCGTTTACTCTTTCATTGTTCCTATTATAACACAAAACCCTTTCTTTGTCTATACCCTTTAATAAATATGTTACAATTTTGTGCAGTATGACTAAAACAAAAACCGCCCCAGCGGAGCGGTCCTTGTTATTTAAGGAAGGTTATATGAAAAGGTGGTGTAGTCTTTTTTTATCGGGCTTTGTTTTGCCTTTCTGTCTATATATACGATAGAGAAAAGTGAAATGGCAACAGAAAAGAAAAAAATATTCAAAAAAAATAAGGACTGCACTCAAACAGAGCACAGTCCCTCCAGTTATCGGGATATTAGTCCTCAACCTTGCTTTCAATATACTTAACGATATCGCCTACAGTCTTGATGCCCTCAACGTCCTCGTCGGGGATCTCAACGTCAAAGTTCTCCTCGATGCTCATTACGAGATCGACTACGTCAAGAGAATCAGCTCCGAGATCCTCGGTAATGGAAGCCTCCATTGTTACCTGATCCTCATCACACTCGAGCTGATCAATGATGATCTCTTTTACCTTATCAAATACCATTTGCTTTCCCTCCATTCTATAAAAAATGTGGCAGGTTACTGCTTTTGAGTGCTCATTCGGAGAACTCTCCTACAGTCCTAAACTTATTATAACGTTGATTTAGCAATTCGTCAAGCCCTTTTTGCAATTTTCTTTCAAGAGCCTGAGAAATATACTCAGAAATATACTCTGCGGTCTGCTGAGCATCATTATGAGCTCCGCCCTCCGCTTCAGGAATGATATGGTCACAGACCTTCAGTTTAACGAGGTCCTCGGCTGTGATCTTCATTATATCACATGCTTCACGCTCTCTTGAGGGGTCTTTCCAGAGTATGCTTGCAAAGCCTCTCGGTGAAATAACCGAGTAAATAGCATTTTCTAGCATTGCGAGCTCATCGCAGACACCAAGCGCAAGCGCACCTCCTGAACCGCCCTCACCAAGTATTATCGAGATTATAGGCGTCTTTATCCTCATAAACTCCATAATATTTTTAGCGATAGCCTCTCCCTGACCGTGCTGTTCGGCATCTATTCCGCAGAAAGCACCCGGAGTGTCAATAAAGCATATCACAGGTCTGTGGAACTTTTCGGCCTGTCTTGCAAGCCTCAGAGCCTTTCTGTAGCCCTCTGGATGGGGCATAGCGAAGTTGCACGCCTTGTTTTCATCAAGGTTTCTGCCCTTGACCTCAGCAATCACCGTTACGGGTGTACCCTTAAAATAGCCTATACCGCCGAGGATAGCACCGTCATCACCGAAAAGCCTGTCTCCGTGAAGCTCATAGAAGTGGTCAAACAGCTGAGGGATATAATCCCTTATAGTAGGTCTGTCCTTGTGCCTTATGAGGTCAAGCCTCTGGCTGGCTGTCAGTACGTTCATATCACTCAGCCCCCTTTACAGAAAGCCTGTGTATCTTCAGCAAATGCGAGAGCACACGCCTCATTCTCTTTCTTTCGACTATCATATCAACAAAGCCGTTTTCAAGCATAAACTCAGCCGACTGGAAATCATCGGGGAGCTTCTGCTTTATAGTGCCTTCAATAACACGTCTTCCTGCGAACCCTATAAGCACCTTCGGCTCGGCAATGATAATATCTCCAAGAGATGCAAACGAAGCCGTAACACCGCCTGTGGTCGGGTCAGTCATAACAACAAGGTATAGAAGCCCTGCCTCGCTGTGCTTAGCGACAGCACCGCTTGTCTTAGCCATCTGCATAAGGGAAACTATGCCCTCCTGCATACGAGCTCCTCCCGAAGCCGTGAAGGCCACAACAGGAAGCCTGTGCTCGGTAGCATACTCTATCGCTCTGGTTATCTTCTCTCCGACAACGCTTCCCATAGAAGCCATCATAAAGTTAGAATCCATCACGATTATTATAGTTTCCTCGCCCCTGATCTTAGCCTTTCCTGTAAGAACGGCATCATTAAGACCTGTCTTTTCACGCATTTCCAGCTGTTTTTTATTGTAATCGGGGAAGTCTATGGGGTTCTTTGATAGCATACCTGCATCGAACTCCTCAAAGCTTCCTTTATCGACCGTAATCTCCAGGCGTTCTCTTGCAGACAGTCTCGAATGGTAGTTGCATTCAGGACAAACCTTTCCTGCCTTAGTGAACTCCTCCATAAAGGTGACGCTTCGGCATCTGGGGCATTTGAAAAGAAGCCCTTTTGGGATATCGGTCTTTTTCTTGTCATCTTCTGTCTTGTCGCCGTTGAATCTAACCTTGACAACAGAAAACAGATCCTCGAGCATCAGCTCTTACTCCTCTCGTCTTTTAATAAATCGACTCGGTTAAGGAAACCGTTGTCGTAATTACCGTCAAGGAATTCCTGACATCTTATCAGCTTTAACTGAAAATCAACATTAGTAGCCACACCGTCCACGATAAATTCAGACAGCGCCCAGGTCATCTTGGCAATAGCCTCATCTCTGTTCTTGCCGTGAACGATCAGCTTAGCTATCATTGAATCATACTGCGGCGGTATCTCATAGCCCTGATAAACAGCCGTATCGACTCTTATTCCGGGCCCCCCGGGGATAAAGAGCGAGCGTATCACTCCGGGCGAGGGTCTGAAATCAAGCAGGGGATTTTCGGCATTGATACGGCATTCTATTGAGTGACCGCTGAGCTTTACGTCCTCCTGTTTTATCGACAGGTGCTCTCCCGAGGCGATAAGAAGCTGCTGCTTTACAAGGTCAATGCCTGTGACGGCCTCAGTTATAGGGTGCTCAACCTGAATACGGGTGTTCATCTCCATAAAGTAGAAGTCACCGTTCTTATCCACAAGAAACTCTATCGTACCTGCATTTCTGTAGCCGCAGACTCTTGCGGCACGGCAGGCAGCCTCGCCCATTTTGCGTCTTAGCTCGTCTGTCATAAAGCTTGCAGGGGAGGGTGCTTCCTCAAGCACCTTCTGGTTTCTTCTCTGCATTGAGCAGTCACGCTCACCGAGCCAGATAACATCGCCATAGTTGTCAGCAAGTATCTGTATTTCGATGTGCTTTGGGTTCTCGATGAACTTCTCCATGTATATCTGGTCATTTCCGAAGCAGGCAAGTGCTTCCTGCTTGGCAGCCTTCATCATGGGCTCAAGCTCGTCATCATTGTGAACAGCTCTGATACCTCTTCCGCCGCCGCCTGCTGATGCCTTTATAAGCACAGGGAAGCCAAGGTCACGGGCGAGAGTGTGTGCCGCATGAACATTGGCAATAGCACCGTCCGAGCCCATAATAACAGGCACACCTGCTTCCTTCATGCTCTCCTTAGCCTGAGCCTTGTCGCCCAGCATTTCAATTGAAGTCGCACGAGGTCCTATGAAAACTATTCCGCATTTTTCGCACATTCTGGCAAACTCGGGGTTCTCGGACAGAAATCCGAAGCCCGGGTGAATAGCCTCGGCACCTGTTATTTCGCAGGCAGAGATCAGCGCCCTTACATTCAGGTAGCTGTCCTTGCTGGGAGCAGGCCCTATGCATACAGCCTCATCAGCTATCTGAGCGTGGAGAGCGTTCCTGTCAGCGGTAGAGTATACCGCTACGGTATGGATACCAAGCTCTCTGCAGGCTCTTATTATGCGAACTGCTATCTCGCCTCTGTTGGCGATAAGAACTTTCTTGAACATCTTATGTTCTCCTTGAAATTACTTGATTGCGAAGGTGATCTCAGCCTTGACAGCCATCTGACCGTCAACCGAGGCAACAGCCTTGCCGACACCGATAGGGCCTTTTACTTTGATTATCTCGACCTCGATATCGAGCTTATCTCCGGGTACTACCTGACGGCGGAACTTACAGTTGTTGATGCCGCCGAAGAAGCCTATCTTGCCCTTGTTCTCGGGCAGGGCGAGCAGTGCCACAGCACCTGCCTGAGCACACATCTCCACCATCAGCACACCGGGGGTAACAGGGTACTCTGGGAAGTGCCCCTTGAACCAGAAGTCGTCCTCCTTGATGTACTTGGTAGCCTTAACGCTCTTACCTACTTCAAGCTCGTTTATCTCATCTATCAGCAGAAACGGGTCCCTGTGAGGAATGACCTCCATTATCTGCTCTTTATTCATTATTACTGCCATAATTATGCTCCTATTCCAGTATCATTACTGTCTGATCGAACTCAACAGGGTCTCCGTTTGAAACGCAGATCTCCTTTACTATGCCGTCAAGCTCGCTCTGTACCTCGCTCATTACCTTCATAGATTCGATAATGAAGATAGTATCGCCCTTGTGGATAGTGTCACCGACGCTTACAAAAGGCTTTGAATCCGGCGAGGGTGCCGAGTAAAATGTGCCGACTATCGGAGCCTTTACCTCCTTGCCCGAATGATCGGGAGCAGCCTCAGCAGGCTTTTCAGTGCTTGCAGCCTGCGGTACGGGAGCAAATGCCTGAGGCGGTATTGCAGGCATACCTATAGGGGGCGGAGGCGGCAGCTCCTTGCCCTTAATAGTAAGCTTTATGCCGTTTTCGCCTTCAACGGATATTTCAGAAAGCTCCTTGCCGTTTACGATATCGGCAAGCTTTTCTATGCTCTCAAAAGTAAAATCAAATCCAAGCTTAGACATATTTTTCTCCTTTAGTTTTTAGTCGCACTTCTTTATGCAGATAGTTGCGTTGTGTCCGCCGAAGCCCAGCGAGTTCGAGAGTGCAGCCTTGACTGTCATCTCACGGTTGGAATCGGTTGCATAATCGAGGTCGCACTCGGGATCGGGCGTTGTGTAATTTATAGTCTTGTGAACAAAGTCGTTCTTAACAGACAGTGCAGTAACTATAGCCTCAACAGCGCCTGCCGCACCGAGAAGATGTCCTATCATCGACTTTGTGGAGTTTACAACAGTCTTTCTTGCAGCGTCCTCGCCGAGGGCTATCTTAATAGCGGTAGTCTCGTACTTGTCATTAAGACCTGTCGATGTGCCGTGAGCATTTATGTAGCTTACGTCCTCAGCAGTAAGGCCAGCCTCCTCGTAAGCATACTTCATAGCGTGAGCTGCAGCCTCTCCTGTGGGTGACGGGCTCGTCATGTGGTAAGCATCACCTGTTGCGCCGTAGCCTGCTATCTCAGCGATGATATTAGCACCTCTTGCTTTTGCGTGCTCATATTCCTCTAAGCAGAGCACTCCTGCGCCCTCACCGAGGACAAAGCCCTGACGGTTAAGGTCAAACGGAGTTGAAGCCTTATCAAGCTCCTCTGCACGGGAAAGAGCCTTCATGTTGCAGAAGCCGCTTAGTGCAAAACGTGAAATGCAGGATTCGGTACCGCCGCAGAGAGCCACATCAAGGTAGCCGTCCTTGATCTTTCTGAAAGCCTCACCGATAGCGTGAGTACCCGAAGAGCAGGCTGTAGTTGTACAGAAGTTATCGCCCTTGAAGCCTGTCTTCATAGCGACTGTTCCTGCCGCCATATTTCCTATCATCATAGGGATAAAGAAAACAGACACCTTATCCTTCTTCTCGGTAAATTTTGTGACCTCAGCCTCGGTAAGGTTCAGACCTCCGATGCCGACACCAATGATAACGCCTTTTCTGAACGGGTCGATGTCCTCGAATTTAGTGCCTGCCTGAGCCAGTGCCTGCTTAGCAGAGCACACCGCAAACTGAGTGAAGCGGTCCATTCTCTTGGCTTCCTTCTTGTCTATCCATTCAGAACTGTCGAAGTCCTTGACAGCACCTACAATTTTAACAGGGAAGTCCGAAGCATCGAACTGGTCTATGAAAGACAGACCGTTCTTATTTGCTTTCAGATTATCCCAGAACTCATTAACATTCTTTCCGAGAGGGTTTACAGTACCCATTCCTGTGATTACAACTCTTCTGCTCATTGATTATTTCTCCTTTATTAGAGGTAAAAGGTCAAGCCCTCCGTCAGTTCCTCGGCTTCGCTCGTCAGGACGTCGGGCGGCTGGGGGGCGGGGCTTCGCCCTGCGACCTGCTTTTGGGGCTGCGCCCCTTTTTATTAAGTAAAATGCTCGTGTTATTAATGCCGAAGGCATTGATGACCTACATCATGATACCGCCGCTTATCTCGATGACCTGGCCTGTAACGTAAGCTGCATCCTTTGAAGCTAAGAACGATACCACTCCTGCGATATCCTCAACCTCACCGAAGCGCTTCATAGCGATCTGATTAAGCATTGCAGCCTTCTGCTCGTCTGTGAGCTTGTCGGTCATAGGTGTTTTTATAAAGCCGGGAGCAACTGCATTGCAGGTAACACCCCTTGAGCCAAGCTCCTTGGCTACAGTCTTTGTCATTCCGATGATAGCAGCCTTTGTAGCGCTGTAGTTTATCTGCCCGGGGTTGCCGTAAACACCTGCAACGGAAGCCAGATTGATTATCCTGCCAGAACGCTGTCTCATCATAACATTGCCGACAAACTTTGACATATTAAATACGCTCTTCTGGTTTACAGCTACCACCATATCGTACTGCTCCTCACTCATACGAGCCATAAGACCGTCACGGGTGATGCCTGCGTTATTAACGAGCACATCTATAGAGCCGAAACGCTCTTTTATAGCCTTGACAGTCTTCTCAGCCTCAGCGTAGCTTGAAACATCACAGATGAATTTTTCACACTCTACACCCTCAGCCTTGATCTTGTCCATAATGTCGTTGTCCTCAAACATAGCCTCGCTGATGTCATTGAGGGCAATGTTGAAGCCGTCTTTAGCAAGTCTCAGAGCGATAGCAGCACCGATACCTCTTGCCGAGCCTGTAATAAATGCAGTTGCCATTTTACTTTCCTCCAAACTTATCTGCTCAGAACTTCCTCTGCCTGAGCAAACATTTCTTCAATTATATCCTTAGCAGGCTTGATTTCGTTTACCATTCCTGCGATAGCACCGCATAGGAACGAACCCTCGTCAAGGTTTCCGTCCTGAACAGCCTTTCTGAGCGAGCCGAGTGTAATCTCCTCGAACTCCTCGGGGGTGATAGTGCCGTTCATCTCGCCGCTTGCAAGCTTTTTCGAGAACTTGGTCTTTACGTTCCTGCAGGGGTGACCTGTGGAGCGCCCTGTTACAACGCTGTCGGTGTCCTTAGCCTTGATTACGAGCTCCTTGTAGGTCGGGTGAATCTGGCACTCTTCTGAGGCTAAGAACCTTGTTCCCACCTGAACGCCCTCAGCTCCCAGCATAAGTGAGGCTGCAATACCTCTTCCGTCAGCGATACCGCCTGCAGCGATAACCGGTATTTCCAGAGCATCAACAACCTGCGGCACAAGGCACATAGTTGTGTTCTCACCGATGTGTCCGCCTGACTCTGTTCCCTCAGCGACTACAGCGTCGGCGCCTGCTCTTTCCATTCTCTTAGCAAGTCCTACAGAGGGTATAACAGGTATCACCTTTATGCCTGCCTCTTTCCATGCAGCCATGTACTTTCCCGGGTTTCCTGCACCTGTAGTAACAACAGGCACGCCCTCGTCAATTACAAGCTGTGCAAGCTCCTCTGCATTCGGGCTCATCAGCATTATGTTCACGCCGAAGGGCTTGCCGTCAACAGCAGCCTTGGTCAGCCTTATCTGCTCTCTGAGGTAATCAATAGGTGCAGAGCCTCCTGCTATCAGTCCGAGACCGCCTGCATTAGTTACAGCAGATGCAAGAGTGTGCTCAGCTATCCAAGCCATACCGCCCTGAATTATCGGATATTTTATACCGAGAAGGTCAGTTATCCGTGTTTTCGTTGTAGTCATTTCTGAGTTCTCCTTTATAGTAATTTTCTATCGAATAGTCATCAAGCGAGAGGTAATGCTCTCCGCCTTTGAGCGACTTCATTTCCTTGGGTATCACATCGGCACATTCTGAGATAAATTCGCCTATAAGCTCTTCCGTAAAGTGCAGAAGTGTTCCTTCGGGCTTTTCGGTAAGGTCTCCCTTCATCTCTTCAAGGTATTCGCTTACCATAAAGCCGAAGCGCTTGTAAATATCCTCGTTTTCAAGTCCCTTAGGAACAGTCGGAAGTTTTATCCCGTAGCGCTCTCTGAGCAGGGGATTAAGCAGGTGATAGTCCTTGTAGAGCTCATCTAAAAGCTCCTTTTCGCCCCGCCTCATAAGAAGCCCCACACGGTAGTAAAGGTACTGCCTGAAAATGTTGTCCTCGATCAGATGTACATAATACCCGAGGTACAGCTCATCGCTCAGTCTGTCCTTGTAGTCCTCATAGAAGCGGTAGAAGTCGTATGTCTTTCTTCCGCTTGGAAGCAGTGTGTAGAAGTGGCTCTCCTTTTTGAGTGGCAGTCTTACCTCGTACTCACCAAGTATCATATCAGGCAGAACGTGCCCGAAAAAGAACCTCTCCTTATCTCTGACACCGAGCCTGTCGGCAAGCTCTGCCGCAATAGCGAGGTGTATTATCCTTGAAGCCATCAGTACTCAAATATAACGGCTGCATAGGTAAGTCCGCCGCCAAAGCCCACGAAGCATACCTTGTCGCCCTTCTTTATCCTGCCCTCAGCAACAGCGTCGCAGAAGGCTATCGGAATTGATGCCGACGATGTATTTCCGTAGCGGTCAATATAAACAACCATTTTATCCATCGAAACTCCGAGATTTTTAGCCGCAGTTTCAATAATTCTCACATTAGCCTGATGAGGCACTATAGCTGCCAGCTCCTCGGGAGCAATGCCTGCCTTTTCACAGGCTTTCTGAACAGCCATAGCAAGGGTCTTAGTTGCAAACTTGTAGACCTCCTTGCCGTCCTGATAAAGATAGTGCTCTCTGGTTTCAGGCATATTCATATCGAAATCCTCATCGTTGTTTCTGAACACATTCTCGGATTTCAAAGCCCGTGCAGTAAGGAAGCCTGCACCGGTTCCGTCGGCACCGAGATACGATGCCCAGAGAGTATCCTTTCTTCTCTTTAAAACAAAGGCAGCAGAGCCGTCACCAAAGAGAATACAGCTTGCTCTGTCCTGATAATCAGTAAACTTTGATAGCTCCTCCGAAGCGATGAGCAGCACCGTGTCAACTCCGTCTTCGGCAAGGAGATATCTTCTCACCATATCAAGACCGTAGTCAAAGCCTGTGCAGGCACAGTTTATATCTATTGCCATAGAGCCGACCGCACCTATCTCTCTCTGTACAAGGCAGGCTGTAGACGGTGTATAGAAATCGGGAGTGCAGGTAGTCACAACGATAAGGTCAATGTCCTTGGCCTCTATGCCGGCATCCTTGAGGGCAGCTTTAGCAGCCTGTGCTCCGAGGTAGTATGTAGGCTCACCGTTTGTGATGTGACGGGTCTTTATTCCTGTCCTCTGAGTTATCCACTCGTCAGATGTTTCAACTATCTTAGTAAAATCCTCGTTAGTTGCGATCATCTCGGGAAGATATTTGCCTGTTCCTATGATCTCAATTCCTGTAGTCGATCCTGCCAATGTTATTTCCTCCATATATTTTATTACTTAGCTTTACAATCAAGCAAAAATATGCTATAATGTATTGGTCGGGGCGCAGTAATACAGACTGCAAAAAGCACCCACAATATTTATTATAATGCTTTTCACTTTTTCATTCAATAACAAATTATGAACAACAGCGGATTTTCTTAAACATTCAAGGAATTTTTCACAAAATCAGCTTCGTTATTTAATAGACTTTTACTACATTTGAAAGTTTTTGTTAATAGTTAAATGATAAAACAAATATATTAAACCGCAGCAGAAAAGCTTTATAACAGTACCATAATTATAGAATAAGGAGTATGAAAAATGAGTAAAAAAATGTTTCTTTTTTCAGGACAGGGTTCTCAGTATGTAGGAATGGCAAAGGAGCTCTGTAAAAGATTCAAAGAATCCGACGAGGTGTTTGAGCTTGCGGGCGACATCATAGGTGCAGACCTTAAGAAGATTGCTTTTGAAGGTCCCGAGGAGGAGCTTGGAAAAACTATATATTCTCAGCCTGCTATTATGGCTTGCTCACTTGCAGCCTTTGAAGCCGCAAAGAGCATAGGCTTTG
>OCVV011328110.1_pt1 | contig 28992 bp, 26 predicted proteins | sample 1539721 | NCBI WGS metagenome assembly OCVV01 (sample SAMN02144230, study PRJEB22623) | gut metagenome | biome: sheep rumen | host: Ovis aries | place: New Zealand | reverse complement strand
GTGGAGTTCGACAATCAGATGACGGAACAGAAGACCGCGGAGGAGACTCAGAATACCATCTCTGTATGCAGACAGGCATACTCACTTTTCATCATCGGCGGCCTGGTGGCCATGATGGCGGATGAAGTCATCCACCAGTCGGAGTATGACCGGCTGATGGATTACATGGAAACCTTCTGGAATTATATCGAGGCGGAGCTGCACCGCGATCTGGAGCTGAAGAGCCCCCGGGATATGGTCCAGCCAATCCTCGATACATTATCGAAAGGAGCCGGCGGTGTCAAAGTAGTAGACACAGACCCGGAGGGCAGAAAGGCCAGAAAGGAAGAGCGGGAGAGGCAGAAGGCGAAGAAAAAGCGCCGGGAGAATGGCGGCGATACCGGAAAGGACCCAGAGAAGGATGACGCGACCCTGGAAGAGCTTTTAGACGAATTGAACGGGCTCATCGGCCTCGATGAGGTGAAGTACGATGTGACCAGCCTGATCAACCTGGTGCGAATCCGGGAGATACGTGAAAAAAAGGGACTGGCTATGCCGCCCATCAGCCTGCACCTGGTATTCTCGGGGAATCCCGGCACCGGCAAGACTACGGTGGCAAGACTTCTCGCCCGCATCTATCACAAGATAGGCGTTCTCTCCACCGGACAGCTGGTGGAGGTGGACCGGGCCGGCATGGTTGCCGGCTATGTGGGACAGACCGCCCTGAAGGTTCAGGAGATTCTGGAGAAGGCGAAGGGCGGCGTCCTCTTCATCGACGAAGCTTATGCTCTCACCCCGGAGAATGCCACGAACGATTACGGCCTGGAGGCCATCGATACCCTGGTAAAGGGGATGGAGGATGCCAGAGACGACATGATCGTCATCGCCGCGGGATACACCAAACCCATGGAGCGGTTTATCAGTGCCAACCCCGGCCTCAAATCCCGCTTCAACAAATTCATCGAATTCCGGGATTACACCGCGGATGAACTGGTGATGATCTTCGCCCGGTTCTGCCGGGAGAACGGTTACCGGCCTTCGAGACCGGCCCTCGCGTATGTGCACCAGTACTTTGAAAAGCGGCTGGAGGAGCATGCGGAGAACTTCGCTAACGCGAGAGAAGCGAGAAACCTCTTCGAGTTCTCTGTGGCCCGTCAGGCCAACCGGATCATCCTGGAGAATGACCCTTCGGAGGAGGTTCTCACCCTCATCCGTAGAGATGACGTGGCCGGCCGAAGTCTGGATGCCGGCAAGCAGAGCTTCCTGGCGGGTAACGCCCTGGGAGAATTGGGAAAGAAGCGGCAGGGCATTCCCGAGGAATTCATGCATCTGATCCCCGATGAGCTGGAACTTTCCTCACGCTGCTGGCATGCACTGAAGGCTTCCAATATACGGCGCATCGACGACATCCTGGACTACCTGGACCACGGCCATAAACTCACGGACATCGAAGGAATCAGCGGAAGAAACGCAGAAGAGGTCGAACAGGGCCTGCGGTCCCTGGGATGGGAGAAATAAGGGATGAAGAATAAGGGCTGGCCTGTTGTTATCCTTGTGATTCTTGTGTGCCTGTCCATCCCTACTGTCAAAAAAGAGCTGGAACGGGCCCAGGTCCGGGCCCTGGAAGACTATGGAAGAGAGCAGTTTCTGGAACATGATCTCGCAGACTACGTGCGCCGCAAGGCGATGGCGTCAGGAATATCCGACCTCCGGGCCGAAGCATCCGTCTTCTCCTGGTACGAGAGCTACCCTGGCTTCTATGATCGGAAAAACCGCACTCTGCAGATGGAATGCCGGATAAGCTTCTGCAGCGATGATATCGACAAGTATTATACACAGACCTGGGACAGCCTGAACGCCAGGACAGTACACACGATGCTCAACAAGCTCCGGAACAGCTGCAAGTCAGAATCCCATACCTACACCTGCCCGAAGGGAACAGTACATGTGGCGGTCCGGGGGATGAACAACGACTGGCAGACCATCGTCACCTCCGGGAAGGGACATGTCTATGAGCTGCAGGTGAGCGACAGTTGTTCTACACTGGATATCGACGACGAGATGTTGTATTACCGGGACGGAAAACCATCCACATACACGCCGCCGGAGAGCATCTCAGGAACGGGAAAAACAGGTACCGGAGCCAGCACAGGAAAGAACAAAAGCACCACTGAGAAGTCCGGGAACAGCTCCTCCTACGAGGATCTCATCGATCCGGACGACTACGACATTGACGCATACTACGAAGACAACCGGGATGTATACGACGACTGGGATGAGGCCTGGGAAGGCTTTCTGGATGACGAAGAAGCGTGGGATGATTACTAAGGGATAGCGATGAAAAACAGTACTTTAGAATACTACGACCAGAACGCAGAACAGTTTTTCAAAACCACGGCAGATGTGGACTTTACTGATACCCAGGACCGTTTTCTCCAATATCTTCAGTTGGGCAGCAGGATCCTGGATCTGGGCTGCGGTTCCGGCAGAGATGCCCGATACTTCCTGGAAAAAGGATATCAGGTGGATGCGACCGACGGCTCTGCCGAGATCTGCAGATTGGCCTCGGAATACACAGAAATTCCGGTAAGACAGATGCTGTTTAACGAGCTGGATGCAGAGGAGGAATACGACGGCATCTGGGCCTGCGCCTCCATCCTGCACCTGCCGGAGGAAGAACTCAGGGATGTGATGCACCGCATCGGAACAGCCTTGAAAGAGGATGGAATTTTTTATACTTCCTTCAAGTACGGAGATTTCGCAGGAGAAAGGAATGGCCGGTACTTCAGGGACTTTACGGAGGAGAGCTTCCGGGAATTCCTCACAGACTTCCATGAATTCAGAATGACAGACCAGTGGATTACAAGCGATGTGCGCCCGAACAGAGGCGAAGAGAGATGGCTGAATGTACTTCTTCGCAGAACAAGGTAACTCCGTTTTTGTGTAAGGAGAAAAACATGAAAAGGATAATCCATTTGGCTGCTATTGTCTTGCTATGCAGTCTTCTGCTTTCCGGCTGTATCTTCGGCGGCACCGGAGGGGGTTCCAACATGGTCGGACCCCGAACCGAGGATGCCTGGAAGAAGTGGGAAGAACAGCAGAAAGTGCTGCAGGAAACCTGGGGAGAGACCGAGGTTTACGCTTATCTCCAGACCATCCTGGAAGACCTGGGACAGGTCAATGCGAACGTCATCTTCACAGAGGATTTTTCCCTGGAGAAGGAGAGCAAAGAGAGGGATGCCTTCCTCAAGATGTATGAAGACATGAACGTCAGCGAGGACTACACCCCGGAGGAGTTTCTCCAGATGCTGGAGGACTCCACTTTCCGGTATGCCGTCGGTGGAATGCATGAGCTGGACAGCATCGAGGAACGGAAGGCAGAGGATGGGGGCGGTTATCACGCCGTTATCCTGTACTATCCCAACCACGAATCCCTGATGCCCGTGGACCTGACTATTACAAAAGATAAGAATGGGAAATTCAGCCTTATGGAAACCTTCCGGGAAGATTAAGAAGGCAGCAGGAACCAGGCACAGACAGGAGGCGCAGGATGCACGACCTGAATGGCAACGGACGGATGGATGTGGGCGACCACATGCTGTATGACAGCTATTTCGGCGGAAACTCCGGCGGACACCGGACGCCGAAGAGAGGCGGAAGCGGCTGCGGGACCATGATACTTGTGGTCATGGGCGCCGTGGCGGCTGTTCTGTGGATGATACTGTAGAAAGCGTCCCATTTTGATATACACGGAGGACAATGAAGAAAAAGAACCGACTGACGGCGAAGATCCTGGCGTTTCTTCTGCTGGCGATCCTTCTGATTACGGCATATCAGATATATTACCGCTATGACGGGAAACCTGCAGCAGAAGGACAGAGCATACAGACGCCTTTCCGAAATGATGAGGCATCTCTTCCCACAGTCATGGCAGCGCCGGGCAGCATCCCGGACTTTGCCGGGGAAGACTATGCGGTACTGAACGGCAATATACCGAACTTTACGGAATATGACTTTACCCATATTACAGGAGAGTATTATTCCCCCCTGGATAAGCTGGGCCGATGCGGCATGGCGTATGCCATGCTGGATTCATCGGGAAAGAACAGGGAAGAGCGAAGCGGTATCGGCATGATACGGCCGTCCGGCTGGCAGACCGTCAAATACCCGGACCTCATAGAAGATAACTACCTCTACAACCGATGTCACCTGATAGCCCACGCCCTGTCGGGCGAAAGTGACATTGAAGAGAACCTGATCACCGGAACCCGGTATATGAATTCTACCAGCATGCTGGCCTTCGAACTGCAGATCATGCAGTACCTGGACCATTCGAAGAATCATGTGCTGTATCGGGTTACTCCCTATTTCCGGGACTATGAGCTGGTGGCCCGGGGCGTGGAGATGGAGGCATACTCCGTGGAAGACCGCGGAAAAGGCCTGTGCTTTCACGTATTCGTCTATAACTATCAGCCCGGAATCGAGATCAACTACCTGACGGGAGACAGCATGAGAAGCCGGAAGTAAGAAAAAACCGGGAAAAATATTGAAAAGGAGAACTGTCATGGGAGTCTTTACACCGAATAACGGATACTCACGCGAAACCTTCGGCGGGAACAGAGATAACTTCGATGCGGACGGAAATCGCATCGGCTATTCCCAGAAGCGCCTGGACGGCGGTCTGGATTACTTCGACAATAACGGAAACCGGATCGGCTGCAGCCGACCCACCTTCGGCGGCATGGAATTCCTGGATGCCTCGGGGAATAAGGTCGGCCACATGGTGGAGACTGCCGGAGATGGTGCGGGAGTCCTCTACGACAAGAACCGGAAAATCGTGGGTCATACCACCGGCAGATTCGGCATTCAGGAATTCTACAAGGACCGGGATTATGACGGTGAGCAGGACGACTTCACGCACTGGATGTTCGGAAAGAAATAAGTGAAGGAAACAGAACGAACCGAGAGGTGATTTAATGACCGAGAGAAATTTTACACCCGGAACAATCGTAAAACACTTCAAGAGAGAACTGCACCCGGAGGGCACCCGCTATCTCTACCGCATTATCGGTACCGCCGAGCACACGGAGACAGGAGAACTGCTCATGATCTACCAGGCCCTGTACGGCAGCTGCGGTACCTTCGCCAGACCTCTGGAGATGTTTATGAGTGAGGTAGACCGGGAGAAATATCCGGAGATTAGGCAGAAATATCGGTTTGAGGAGTATATGGGTGAATAAAGCAGTCAGGAATGATTCGTACATATATAATTTAATATAGAGTATTTCGCCCCGCTGTTTTTAGCACGGGGCTATCTGTGTGTTGGGGGCGATATAATTATTGAAGGATAATAGTCCAATTTAATCATTAATTACAATATAAATCCTACAATTATGATACAATTGTAGGCGCTGCTTATAAATACTAGTTTAAAGAAGAGGGAATACTATGAAAAAGCTGCAAAGGTTGTTGTGGGGCACATATGCTGCGGTCGTATTATTATTTATTGCTTTGAACTTTCCGCTGTTCAATGCTGATTTTTACAACATTATTATCAGCGGTATATTGCTTGCAATCGCGCTTTGGGCATATACACATGCCTGGAAACGCTTCCAGGCGACTGATAAGATTGTCGACGACCTGAATCACGTAACAAACAGGATTACTGAGGACTATAATAACAAGAATTCGATTCTTTGGGATGAATACAGGAAAGAAGAGAATCTGTTCACTGAGAAAATACTGATAGAAAAATATGCGGAATTCAAGAATGAGAATAGCAGATTTAGTGATAATTTCCGTTGTGATATTGAAAACTATATTAACCGCGAAGTTATCGATAAGAGTCTTGATCGAAATATCCTGAATCTTATCAGCGGAACAATGACCGGATTAGGTATATTGGGCACGTTTGCAGGTCTGACAATTGGACTGCAGGGATTTGATACCGGTAACGCTGAAGCTATTATGGGAAGTATCGGCGGACTGATGGATGGCATCAAAGTTGCTTTCCATACATCGATTTATGGTATGGTTTTTTCTCTTGTATTTGGATTTGTCTACAGGAAAAAGACCAAAGAAGCATATAATGCCGTAGATAGGTTTTTAGATGTTTTTTCCTCATATGTTATTCCGGACACCAATAACGCTAATATGCAGCGGTTGCTTGCATATGAAGAAAAGCAGGCAGAAGGAATCCTGGACATTGCAGATACATTCGGTGATAAGGTTGCGCAAAAACTGGGCGATGTGATGGAGCCTGAGTTCCGGCGCATGAATGACACGATCGAGAAGTTTGCTACTGCAGCAACCGAATCACAGGTCGATGGTGTTGAGAGAATCGTCGATAAGTTTATAGAGACAATGAACAAGACGCTGGGAACCCGGCTGCTTGAATTGGATGCCATCATGAAAGAAACCTCTGAATGGCAGAAACGAAACATAGATGAGATGTCGGTTGTTCTTAGTAAAATGAACGGAATGGCGGAGGAAGTTGTCAGGATCGATGAGCTGACAAATGGAATTATAGAACATATGACAAATTATATGGCAAAAGCAGACGAGATGCAGGGCCTTGTCAATGCCAATATAGAGAAACTCGAAGAACGCAATAATGCGTATGCTGAAGTGGCAGAAAAACAGCAGCAGTATATTTCCGAGATGGCAGATTATGAGAAAGAGATAAGTAATGCGATTGAGAATCTGAAAAATATGACCTCTGAACAGTTGGAAGAGTTTAAAAAGGCCCGTGAGGAAATGGCAGAAGAAACCAGGGCTAATATGGAAATGATTTCCAGGACTGCGTCGGATGCCAATGATTCGATTGCCGCAGCTTCTGTTAAACATGTTGAAGAGATTGGTACCACATCAGCCAGAGTGACCGAAGCTATGGACAAAGCTGTCGGCAGTATCACAGAGACATCTGCGAGACAAATTGAACAGATAGAACAACTTTCTGCGAAAGCCGCTGAAAATATGGAGAAATCTCTGGCTGAGATAACGGATACTTCGACAAAACAGATCCAGCACATAGGAGATGAATCTGCAAGAGTAACAGAGAGCATGGAGAAGGCAGTTGGTGAGATTACGGAGACATCTGTGAAACAGATTGAACAAATAGAACAGCTTGCATCTACCGTTTCAGCTAATACAGAAAAGTCGATAGAAAAAGTATCTGAAATGTCGGACCAGCATCTGATGAAAGTCAGTGAAACATCAATTGAGACCGTAAATGATATCAAATCTGCAGCAATTGAAACTACTGAGGCTCTGAAGAAAAAGTTTGAAGAAATTAACACGGTTACTGCAGCGATAAGCGATGGACTTGATAAATCCACGGCGGATATTACAAACGCTGCAAAGGAATTGAATAGTGCATCAATGCTTAGACTGAAGGATACTTTTGAAGTATTTGATAAGAGTCTTGCAGATATCACACGGCACTTGAGCGGAACGATTACAGAAGTGCAAAATACTACCGCACAGGTTCCGAAGGTTGTTTCAGCTGCATATGACGGTATGGAGAATTCCTTTAATGATATGCAGAAAGGGCTTAAGGAAATGACAGAAGCAATGCTGGTGCTTCGCAGAAATATGGCGGCATATAGAGAACTGCTGCAAGATGATTAATTAGGGATAATAATGAGGATAGTCTAATGGCACATAGAAAAAGAACAGAGACGGATGAAGAACCCAGTTATTGGCTTTCATATTCAGATATGATGGCTGGATTGTTGCTTATGTTTGTAATAATTATGTCTGTATACCTAATGCAGGCTCAAAAGCAATTTGAGGAAAATGAAGCTCAGGCACGTATATATGAGATGAAAAAGCTGGAATATGAAAGAAGGTCAGAAGAACTCGAAAAGAAGAATGGGGAGCTTCAGGAACAACTGGATAGAATCATTGGAGTAAGGACGAACCTGATTGAGGCACTAAGGGATGAATTTGAAGGCACAAATTCAAGAGTTATTATTGACGCGCAGACTGGTGCCATTATGTTTGATTCAAGTATCTTATTTGACTTCAATAAGGCAGTTCTGAAACCAAGTGGGATGGAATTTTTGGATCAGTTTTTGCCGCAATACTTGAATGTCATTATGGAAGATACATTTCGACCGTATATTTCAGAGATTATTATCGAGGGGCATACCGATTCGGTTGGCGGCTATTTGTCAAATTTGGATTTATCGCAAAAAAGAGCATTGGCTGTTGCAACCTATTGTCTGCAGGATAATGGGAAAGTTCTTCCAGTTGAAACAGTTAATGAGCTAAAACCGATCATAACAGCAAATGGGCGTTCGTACAGTAATACAATTAAAAAGTCAGACGGTACAGAAGACTCAGCAGCATCGAGACGAGTGGAGTTTAAGTTTCGTTTGAAAGAAGATGAGATGATTGAAGAAATGAAAAGTCTGATGAGTGAATAGAGAGAGGGATAAATGGATATTCTGTTTGTACCGAAACGGCTCAAGGAAGAACAACAACAAATCAAGTTGGATCATCCGTATGTTGATGGAAGAAAACATGTCAAAATGTATGAAAATAAAGAGCTCAGAAAGTTGATTGAAAAGCTTGTGAAGATGGTTCCTCAGAAATTGAAAAAGGAGGCTTATGTTCTTTCGGATAGTCAGCTTGCGGCCGTTGCTGCGTATATACCATCGAACGCATTTTCTGTGAAACGGGATAACCTGCATCAGATACTGTATTATCGTTCCGATAAATGGTTTTGGGATATATACCTTGATGCATGGCAAAACTATTATTTTGAAACAGAATGCAATGATTATTTATGTAAAAATGTACTGCATGATGATGCGTTGCAGGAAGCACTTACAGGACGGCATTTTAATGCAGCAACGTTCACTGGAATCCTGAAAAAGGATAACATACCGATTAGTTTGGGACGCTATATGTATTCAAATGAGTTTCCTATCAAGGGAATGATTTCAGAACGGCTGAATTATATTGGCGTTCGTAAAGATACACGGCTGTATAACAAGTGCGAAGCATTGTATTATATTTTCTGCGGGCATGACGATTATTGCAATGCTGAGAAAGAGAGAATTCTTACTGCCGTAAAAAACTATGACGATGAAGAAATGCTGGCTTTCATGAAGAATTTCTTAGGCATTCTATCATTGGTGGAGTTAGATGAGTTTAGGAAGTTAGGACTGTACTTTCAGCAAGCAATTGGAGACCAGACAAATTATAGATTTCAGAAACTATCAGGTCTTCCAGACGACCTGAAACAAGAGTACTTGGATTGGCTGAACCGCCTTTGGATCGACACTTATTTTGGAAATGATGAGAGAAGTGTCTTTTGGAGAGAATACCATTTTAAAACTATTCGTAAAAACAATTTCAGCAATTCTCTTACAATGGAGTTTAACAACCATTATGTGGTGGAATTCCTGGGAGAACGCAATGGACCGCTATATATTTATGACAAAGTCTTTTTCGATAAAGAAATCAGACGTTGGACGGAAAGGGAAACTAATCAAGATTTGAGGCAGACATTGCTGTATAAAGACAGAACCTTTCGGCAAGTACATGGAAAAGGATGGCAATGGAAGGTTAGAGAGTTTGTGCGGCGATATAACATTGCTGAGCGTATATCATAAAGGGGCATAGATGGTTTGCAAAAGCTGTGGCGCAAAATGGCGCTTGGGCAACAGAAGAAAGATAAATGACTATTGTCCGGTATGCGGATGCTATTTTGAATTTAAGCCGGAATCTGTTGGTTTCCCGGATATAAGAGAATTAATATGCTATATAGAGCATTGCAAAGAGAAGGATTTTTACTGGACGACAGAAGTTTTTCTGGCAATGACAGATTCGTTTTTAGACTTAAATGAACGCATGAGGTCAGAGATCAAAATATTGTTGGAAAAAGGAGTCAGAAAGGATGTTGAACAATGGAGAGTATATACACCATCATTGGATGATATCCGGCGAAGACTCCTGTCATTTCGCTTACCGTTTTCAGTTGAAACATATGCAGCAGATCTTCACTATGTTTTTGGGAATGTATACGATCCGGGAGACGATGTTGATTCGGCAGCGTTTTTTCTTGAATATGCTAAGAACAGTACCTTACCAGCATACGAATTACAGGCTTTATTGCGTGCGGGACAGTTAGGCAGTACGGATGCGGCAATTAGAGCTGCGAAGGGGCTCGAGAAGGGAGATTATGGGAAAAAGGACCATAACACAGAACTATATATTTTAAAAGCTGTTGAGTCGAGTGAAAATCCCGAAATCTGGTATCAGATTGGACGTATGTATAGCCTCGGATGGGGAACTCCTGTAGATTCGGAGACAGCGATGGAATATTTCCGTAAAGCGGCCGACAGAGGACATACAAAAGCAGAATATCAGATATCAATAGGTTTATCAGAGAATGGACGTGAAGAAGAAGGGATAAACTATCTTCGAAAGTCAGCGGAAAAGGGATATCTGCCAGCCATGTTTGAATTGGCGGAGAGACTCCTGAGAGGAATCGGACTCGCGCAGAATGAGAAAGAAGGTATTCGGCTACTGAAAGAATGTGCCAGGAATGGTAATCGCGAGGCAAGTGATATGCTACACGGTATTTTAGACAGAGAATAAGGGAGTAAGTTCGGGGATGAGCGAGGTATTTGTCGGAAAGAAAGTAAAACATATTCTATTTGGGGAAGGGACCGTTACAGAAGTGACAGAGGACCGTGTTGCGGTTCAGTTTAGTGATGGTGCAGTTAAACAATTTCCGGCAAATCAGTTTGAATTGTTGTTTCACGAAGTGGCTCAAGAGAAGGGCGGTAATCAAGAATTCAGGAGAAAACGTTTCCAGGAACGATTTACGGATCAATGGGATACGGGAAATGCGTTTTCCCAAACGACAGGCTCTTTTGGTGGCTCTCACATTAATCAATCGTTTGAAAAATTTTTGGGAGAGTATAACAGTGCATTGGCGAGAGAGATCTCATATATAAAAACTGTCGGTGGGAAGCGCAGAAAGGCTTACGAGGGGAAGCTGGTTGAAGAAAGAAAGGGAGAGCATTTTGTATATTCCTTTGAGGTAGACGAAGAACTGAATATTCCGGAAGGGACACAGATTACAGTTTGGTGTTTCGATAAAAAGTTTGGGGGGACAGTTATAGATTGCGATAGTTTTGCGTTATCGTTTTTGTGTCAGGAATTTATAGGCATGTCGGTTGATATAATCGAGTTTGCGGCAGCATCCTGGAGATTACTGGATACGCTGCGGACACGAATGAATGAATTGATGGCAGTCCCTTCGCCAATTGTACAGGAACTGATATCCGGGGGAAACCGGGCAGTCGAATATATGGGGAAACTGAAAACGGGACAGGAAACCGGAATTGCGATGGCCATGACAGAGCCTATAACATTCATATGGGGACCGCCGGGAACCGGAAAAACAGAGACTCTTGCAAGAATTGCACTGCGTCATATCGAAGCAGGGCATCGTATACTGATGGTATCTTACAGTAATGTATCTGTAGATGGAGCCGTGCTGAGACTGCTGAAAATCAGGAAAGATTTAGCACCCGGTATTGCGTTGAGATATGGATATCCTAAAGTCGAAGAGGTAAAGGAACATCGATATCTGACGTCATATAGCTATGTATTGAAAAAGCATCCGGAATTGGATGATGAACGAAAGCAGCTGTTAGAAAGACGAAAACGGGTAAAGCCGTCGTCAAAGGAATATTTTTCCATTGCAAAAAGACTGGCGGAAATAAAAGAAACAATTCGAAACGAGGAAAAGGAAGCAGTAAATAATGCACAGTTCGTCGCAACGACAATATCGAAGGCAGTAGTTGATTCGACCATATATAAAGGGATTTTCGATGTCGTGATTATTGATGAAGCGAGCATGGCATATGTGCCGCAAGTCATCTTTTCGGCCGGTTTGGCAAAAGAACATTTTATCTGTATAGGAGATTTTCAACAGTTACCGCCGATAGTACAGAGCGGAGATGATTCGGTACTTAATAAAGACATCTTTGAATATTGCAGTATCACCAGAGCAATTGAAGAAGGAGACAGCCATCGATGGCTGTGCATGCTTGATACGCAATATAGAATGGAACCGGAAATTGCAGATTTTGCGAGCACGTATATTTATCGCGGACTGCTGAAGACAGGAGATGGTATTAAAAAGAAGAGAAAGGATATTCGAAACGCTGCACCTTTTAAGGAAAAATCCCTGAATGCAGTAGACCTTACCGGCGTGATGTCCGTGTGTACGCAGACCGGCGATTATTCAAGTATAAATGTACTTAGTGCTTTCATCAGCATGTTTTATGCGGTGCAGGGAGCAGTACAATACGAAGTTGGAATTATTACCCCGTATCACGCACAGTCGCGTATTCTGCATGCAATGTCAATGGATATCGATAATGCTGACCAGAAGTTAAAAACTATTGCATGTGCTACAGTACATCAGTTTCAGGGTTCGGAAAAGGATATAATTATCTATGATGCTGTAGAATGTTATCGGAGAAAATATCCCAGCAAGATGCTTACTTCAATGACATATAATTATGCAAATCGACTGTTTAATGTCGCATTGACGCGCTCTAAGGGGAAGTTTATCTCTTTTGAGCATGGTACATTCCTAAGAAACAAAAACCTAAAAAAAGAGCTTGTGTTCCGCAACCTGATGGATGCTTATGAGAAAGAATCGCCGACGATTGATGAGCTATTAAAGTCAAGCAAGATGGCTGAAAACGAAGTTTTTCAGTTTATGGGGAAATCGGGGTTAAAAGAGTATCTCAATGATATTAAAGAGGCAAAGTCAGAAATCCGGGCAGACATAGCGGGAGACGCTTTTGCCAATTCGGAACTCAGTCAGATTGCTGACGGACTGGAAAAAAAGAAGAAAAACATTAAGGTATTGGTCCGCGCAGAAACTACCGTTGGCCTTCCTGAAAAAATGAAGAATATGGCAAAAGAGTCTTATTATGCAGTTAATCCGGTTACTATCATAGATAAAGAGATTGTGTGGTATGGGATGCCAACCTCTAAAGCAACGTTTATCACAGAGGGAACTGTAATACCAACAAACTATTATCCGGTATTCCGTTTTACAGGAAAGCATACAGCAAAAGTGTTATATGGGTTTCTCCGAATGGGAGGATGACAGAATTATGGGACAAAAGTCTTCTTCATTTGTTGATAATATTTGGATATCGACAAAAAGTACTACTCAAAGATGTAAGGATATAGGAAGAAAACCACATTGCTAGTAAAAGTATGACTGAGATGACAATGGAAGAATCTGGGGAATCCAGGAGAAAGGAAAGTCCAGTCACCATCATCGATGATTGGATTAAACGTGTTGGACATGATTTTTGAAGATTATGAACTCGCCAGTCCAAATGCAGCATCCTTAATGCAATCACTTCGTGCATTTGGATACGATATTTCTACAGCAATTGCAGATCTTATTGATAATAGTATTACAGCTCAAGCAAGAAGTATATTTATCAATTTTGAATGGAATAACGGTGATCCCTGGATTGCTATTGCAGATGACGGGTATGGAATGACAGAACCGGAACTCTTCGAGGCAATGAAAACTGGTAGTAAGAATCCCTTAGATGAAAGATCTTCTGATGATTTAGGACGTTTTGGGCTTGGATTGAAAACGGCCTCTTTTTCACAATGCAAAAGATTGACCGTTGCCACAAAGAAACAAGAAGATAAAGTATTCATTCGATGCTGGGACCTGGATATCGTGACTGCTGAAAATGCATGGATTTTGCTCAAATCTGCATCTGCAAATGCCAGCAAGTTAATCGCCGAGCATTTTGAAAAAAACACGAACGGCACTATTGTTGTATGGGAAAAATTAGACCGAATTGTGCCAGGAACTAGTATCAATGATGAAGAATACCAAAATGCATTTCTATCATATGCGAAAGCTGTGAAAGAGCATATTGCTGTGGTATTCTCTGCCTATATGTATGGAATAAAAAAAGTTCAGTTCTATTTGAATGATAGACTTATAGAAATGTGGGACCCATTTATGTCTGACAACTCCTGTACGACAAGGATGCCTACAGAAAACCTTTATGTGAATGGATATGAAGTAAAGGTTAAACCATATATCCTGCCGCATCAGAGCAAGCTATCAGTCGAGGAATTTAATGAAAATGCAGGTCTGCATGGTTGGAATGCTCAGCAAGGATTTTACATTTACAGAAATAACCGACTAATAGTTATGGGAGATTGGCTGCTTCCAGGGATGGAAAAGCTTGAGCAATACCGGCTTGCAAGAATCAGGGTGGATATAGGGAATGAAACGGACAGCGAGTGGAACATCGATGTCAGAAAGTCAACTGCAGTCCCGCCTATTTCCATCCAGAAGGAAATGAAAAGGATTGCAATCGTTGCTCAAAGAGAATCCTCAAAGATATATCGACATCGAGGTAAGAAACTTGCGCGTACAGGGAAAAAAGAACAGTGTTTTGTTTGGCATCAGACTGTAAGATATGGAAAACTTGGATATGAAATAAACCGTGATCATCCGATTATTAAAAGCCTATTGCAGTCAGGTGCTGCAACGCAGATAAAGCAGTTGATAAACCTCATTGAAGAAACAATTCCTGTACCTATGATCATCTCCGATTATTCCGAAAAGGCAAAGGAAATGTTAAATCCTTTCGAGGGAAGAGCGATAGATGAATTTGATGGAATGATCAGAACTTTGTATGAGATGTATCTTTCATATGGATGCTCGCCTGCAGAGGCTGTTGAAAATATAGCAAGTACAGAACCGTATATTTATTCTCCGGAAAAAGTTGCTGTGTTTTGTGAAAAGGAGGGCATAAAAATTGGGTGAGAGCTTATTCGCTACGATTTATGATAATGTGATGAAACTTCTGGTCCAGCACAGGATTACTCCTGATGGTCTGGAGGCAGAAATATCGAAAATGAGAATAATGTTCGGGCCTTATTATCCAGATGATAACTTAGATGAGGAGGAATTGCTGCGTCAAATTCTATATGATTTCGGTGTGTTCGAGGGAACGGCAAAAGTACTGGAGGACAATAGAGACCATAAAGAATGGCTTGCTGATGAGAGAGCCTCTATCAAATGGGTTTTCTGGAGCAGATATAAGAAATACTTAGAAGTTGAAGAAAAACTTCCGCCGGCAGTTGTCGCCAGCATAGATGAAACGACGGAAGAAGTCCTGAAACGGCTTGAAAGTCCGAGAAGGGCGGGTTCTTGGGACCGTCGAGGGATGGTTGTTGGCAATGTGCAGTCTGGTAAAACAAGTAATTATATTGGCCTTATTTCTAAGGCAGTTGATGCTGGATATAAAATAGTAATCGTCTTGGCTGGATTGAACAATGATCTGCGGAGTCAGACGCAAAAGAGAATTGATAAGGGATTTATCGGTCGTGATACCAAAAAGAAGGCATCTTATGACCAAACATCTTCTAAGATTGGAGCTGGTCTTCTTCCGGGATTTTCTGAACCACCCGTCGCTGCCATCACTAGTGCCGACACTAATGGCGATTTTAAAAAGAACGTTCATAATTCAGTTACTATAACTCCCGGTGGAGATCCTATTATAGCAGTGGTAAAGAAAAATGTTACTCCATTAAGTAATTTGCTGAATTGGTTTACTGGCGCAAATAACTCTGGAAAAATCGCAAACATTCCATTGCTGTTGATAGATGATGAGGCAGACAATGCATCTATTGATACAAAGGCTGCAAAGAGGATTGGTATGACGGATGCTGACCCTGATGCTTCAGAGCAAGATCCCACAAAGATAAACGGATTGATTCGTCGAATCTTAAATTGCTTTACGCAAAGTGCATATGTCGGATATACAGCAACACCATTTGCTAATATCTTCATTTACCCTATGGATGAGAATAATGTAGGTGAGATCTATGGAGAAGATTTATATCCGAGAAGTTTTATTGTGAATCTTCATGCGCCATCAAACTACATAGGACCTGAAAAGGTTTTTGGACTCTATAAAGATCGAACCGCTGGGATCAATGAAGTAATGCCGTTGCCTTTAACTAGGCTTGCAGATGATTATTTGACAGTGTTTCCGGAAAAGCACAAGAAGGATTTAATAATTACAGGAATTCCGGATTCAATGTACCAAGCCATTTATTCTTTCATCCTTTCTGCTGCCGCAAGAGATGTCCGGGGACAGGGAAGAAAGCATCATTCGATGTTGGTACACGTAACACGTTTCGTTGATGTTCAAACGCAGATTACGGAAATAATAAAAGAGGTTGTAAAGCAGATCGTTCTCCAACTTGAGATGAAAACTGGACCGCAGTATATTAAGCTAATCAATGATTTTGAGACAATTTGGAGAGAAGATTTCGTTCCAACAACCGAATCGGTAATGGCGTCAATAGAAGATAGTGGTATTAAAGAAATAGATTGGCTGGATATAAAAACACGTTTATATACATGTGCTTCCAAAATTGAAGTAAAATCAATCAATGGAAAGGCTGCTGATGGCGGCCTAGATTATGACGCATATCCGAATGGATGCAGTGTTATTGCAGTTGGAGGCGACAAGCTTTCGCGAGGCTTAACCTTAGAAGGGCTTGCGGTAAGTTATTACGCTCGCCTTTCCAAAATGTACGATACCCTTCTTCAAATGGGGCGATGGTTTGGATATAGAAATGGTTATGCAGATTTATGCAGGTTATATACCAGTGGTCAGTTAATTGATTGGTATCGCCATATAGCGGTTGCAAACGAGGAGCTTCGTCAGGAATTGGATGACATGGCAGATTTGCATGCAACGCCGGAATCATATGGATTGAAGGTGAGAACACATCCTGACGGTATGCTGATTACAGCAATCAACAAGATGCGCAATTCTGAAAAGCGTACTGTAACATACGCAGGAGAATTAGTTCAAATTACAAGGTTTTTTAAAGAGAATCCATGTAATCAGGCAAATATTAGATATGCAGAAAAATGGCTCAAAACTCTTGGTAACCCCAGTAAAATGCCGTCATCTGCAACAAGGAATAACTATATTTGGGAAAAAACTAGTCCTGATGCAATAATGGATTTCATACAGAATATTACTATTCATCCATCATGCTTTAATGCTTCTCCTAAAGTTGTTAGTCAGTATATTCAAAATCAAGTTGAGGATGGAGAACTTACGGAATGGACAGTTGCCCTTGTCTCAACTTTGTCAGGAGAACACGATACTGTGGCAGGCCTTCCGATTGGATTAACATGGCGTAGTGATGATTCACAGAATCGCAGCAGCAAGAATGACACGATCTATTTAATCAGAAACAACCTAATTACAGAGACAGACCAGGATGTTGATCTTACGGATGATGAGAAAAAGCGTGCTTTTGAGCTTACCCTCAAAAATTGGGAACCGTCAAAGCGGTCGCCAATACCCCCGACGGAAATATCCCCTAAACAGGTGCGAAATGCAAGAAACAAAAAGAAAGCATTGCTGTTGATTTACATCTTTCAATCAGGTACTGTAGTTGGCAATAACAGAAATCCTTATGATGAAAAATATTTGGGGTATGCGATTAGCTTCCCGGGTAGTGATACAGCGCGCCCTGTCGAGTACAGAGTTGACGAGGTGTTCTTGAGGAACGATTTAGATGAAGAGTAATGATCTTAATACAATATGGATAGACATAGAGACTCAGCATAGTACACGTGGTCGCTTTTTTCAGCGCATGGTTTATGTAGACTTATTGTATCGTGCGTATATTGGCTCATCTGGAATTCCCTCCAAACGATTTCTTTTGATAGAAATTCCGGAAAAAGAAACAACTCAGTTCGATACGTTTACTGCTCCACAAGGATTTACCTTATCGTTGGGAAATCCGGGGGTTAAGCATGCTGGCTATGCCTCTTGCGTTTTACAGGCGTCAAACAGTGACCAAAATGATGTTTTTGCAGTTGTAGCCCAGGATATATTAGAAGAGCTGAGAAAGCAAAAAGAAGCCGAGAAGTATATTGAAACTCTTAAGAAACGAATTGAGAAATGGCGTGAGTTTTTCAGGAATCCTTCTAGAAACCGACTTTCGGAACGTATGGTAATTGGCCTTTTCGGAGAACTCTCATTTATCAAAGAACTAAGAGAAGCTGGTGTTGAAATCGCTTCTGATTTGTGGAATGGGCCAATCAAATCCGCTCAGGATTTTCAAGGAGAAAGAGTTGCAGTTGAAGTAAAAACGGCTTCTTCTAACAGCCTGGAATATGTTCATATTTCAAGTGAAGAACAGTTGGATGAAGCTGATAGGGACGCTTTATTTTTGGTTGTATATCGTATTGAAAGAAATGATGCAACCGGAATCACTTTACCTGAGATAATTAAGCAGATAGCATTGATGCTTAATGAACAGCAATGCGTACGTTTTGCTGCGAACTTAACATGTCTTGGATATTCTAAAAAAGATGATGCGCTGTATAGTAAACGATACTCTTTAAAAGAGCGCAAAGCATACAAGGTTGTGGAAGGTTTCCCAAGAGTGCTTAGAGCAGATCTTCCGCAAGGTGTAATGGATATTAAGTATAGACTCGCATTGCATGCATGTGACACTTTTTCCGTGGAATTTGACGTAATCCCACATGCAGTAAAGGAGTATGAGTATGGCGAAAGCTGAAGAACTAACAAAATTCTATGAGGATTTAAGCCAAGAAATTATTAACAAAGCTGCTATCGATGAAACAGAAGACTTTCGAGAGAATATTTTTACACAGATATATATCGACTATTTATGTGAAGCTGCAGAAATAGAAGACGGTAATGTTTGCTTTCATGAAGGCAGAGGTGTAAAAGTTAATGGCTATAGTATAGCCGAAGATGAAAGCAATATCGTACTGTTTGTATCAATATACAAGAATAGTCCCCAGGTATTTAGTGTTGCACCATCTGATGCTGTGGCAATGATAAATAGGGCAAAGCAGTTTTATCTTAAAGCATTAAAGAACTATCAAACAGATATTGAAGAAGCATATGGTGCGTTCGACTTAGCTCGAAGTATTTACGAGTATCAAACAAAGATTCCGGAAGTTCGTATTATCCTTATGACAAATGGAACGATTCGCTCCACTAAGCTGGATACGGAAGAGATTGATGGAATTACTTTTGTTCCGACTATCTGGGATTTAGAGAGAATCTATAGAGTAAGCACTTCAGGTGCTGCAAGAGAAAAAATAGAATTTGATCTCATGGAGCTGGCTGGAAAGACGCTTGATGCAATTAAAATATCTGTTCCGGAAGAGATACGTGTATCAAAGACTGGAGAAGAGATAAAAAGCGGGGGTTATACTTCCTACTTTACAGTATTCCCTGGAGATGTTCTTTTCAAAATATATGAAAGATATGATGCCAGATTGTTGGAGAAAAATGTTCGAGCATTTCTGCAGGCAAGAGGCAGTGTTAATAAGGGTATTAAAGCAACGATATTGGAAACGCCAGAGATGTTTCTGGCTTATAACAACGGTATTTCTGCAACTGCAGAACAAATCGCTGTAAGCAATGAAAACGGCAACGCATGCACGATTACTGGATTAAGCGATTTCCAAATAGTTAACGGCGGTCAAACTACTGCATCCATCTTTAATGCATGTATTAAGGACAGGACACCTCTGGACAAGATATATGTACAAGCAAAGATTACAGTTTTAGATGACCAGATGCAAATGGAAAAAGTTGTTCCTCGGATATCCGAGTGTGCTAATACACAGAATAAAGTTCAGTTAGCGGATTTTTCGGCTAATGATGAGTTCCATCAGGCTATAGAAAGTCTTTCAAGAACTGTTTGGGCACCCGCAAAAAGCGGCGGTGAACAGCAAACTAAATGGTTTTATGAGCGTGCAAGGGGGCAATATGCGGATACTCGTTCTAGGGAGAAAAATGTCAAGTACTTTGACTCTATTTATCCTAAAGAACAGTATTTTGACAAACTTGAGCTTGCAAGATACGAGAACGTGTGGGACCAGCTTCCTCATGTTACAAGTAAAGGTGGTCAAGCTAGTTTCCGCGATTTCACTATCCGCTTAAGAAAAAGGGGCAAGTTTATTCCAGATCAGGTGTTCTATCAAGAATTGATTGCAAAGGCAATTATATACCGCAGAGTAAGAAAGATAGTCAAAGCGCAGAAATTCCAGGGTTTCTGGGCCAATATAGCTGATTATACAACTGCGTATATTAGTTATAAATCTGGTCAGCGTATAGATTTACAGAAGATTTGGAAGCAGCAATCAACATCAGAAGCATTTGACCGAATGGCAGAAGTGGTAGCAAACGCAGTCTATAATTATTTGACGGAGACATGTGCAGGTATTAATACAACCCAATGGTGTAAGAAAGAACAATGCTGGAATGAGATTAAATCTAAGCTTAACATCAGCATTAATTCAGATTTGGCAGGAGAATTGCTGCCTGTGGGAAAATCTAAACCCACTGGGTTGGAAACATTGAATGATCCTGAAAAGGAACTGATTGACGGAATTAAGCAGGTCAGTGCCGATGTTTGGTTTGCTATTGCATCATGGGGGAAAGAAACTGGAAATCTTGCAGGTTATCAGTGTGGAATATCCGGAACCTTAGGCAGATATGTCGGGTGGAGTAAGACTGCGTCCCTTAAACAGGCAAAGCAAGGGCTTAAAATCCTGCATGCTGCATACCGTAAAGGTTTTATTACAGAAACGATAGTAAAGGAATTGTTGGAGAAACATCAAGCTTTTCTAGATGATTAAGCCGACATAGGACAAGAATTATGAGTGATAAGTACACGGTGGTCGATTTATTCTCCGGCGCGGGAGGATTGAGCTTGGGATTTCTCCAAACTCAAAAGTTCGACATAAAAGTTGCGTTTGAGAATAATCCCACTATGCAAGAAACCTATAGACGCAATCATCCTAACGTTGATGTACGAGGGGATGTTTGCGCGGCGGATTACGATGAAATCCAAAAACAATATGGAACAATAGACGTGGTAATTGGTGGTCCGCCTTGCCAAGGATTTTCAAATGCGAATCGTCAGAAAAACCATGCTATTAGCCAAAACAATATGCTGGTAAAACAGTATATCCGTGCTATTAGAGAACTGCAGCCCAAGGCTTTTGTAATGGAAAATGTGAGCATGTTAAAATCTAATGTACATAGATTTTATCTCGATGAGGAGGACGCAAGACTAATTGGACGGTATGATATTCCTATGACACCAACGAAGCTGATTCTTCTAGAAAAGAAGTTTATGTTTGATGGCGCATTGGAAATAGTTCAGGATTCTTCAAAAATTTCCATGAATTTATGGCCTGAAGAAGAATATTCAGCACTTAACGTGATTTACAAGGCGGCGAAAAATTCCAGGAAGCTGATTAAGGCGCTTGAAAAACACAAGAAAGTTCTGTTGGGTATTGCTGATTTGAAAGTATCAGAAAGTATCGATGATTATATCGGACAGTGTAATTCAAAAGCATTCTCAGCCATAAGTGCATATTACCAAGGGGAATATGCTCCTAATCTACTACAGAACGCTATTGCACCGGCCATTATGATCCAACGTATGCTCAGCAAAGCACTAGAAATATTCGATAATCATTTGGTAGTAGATAAATATTCCGCGGAAGGTGACCTTTCTGCTGAAATCAGGTCATATGCGGTCTTTGATTATCTGCAGGCTATATTAGGTGCGGAACGAAATAATTATGCGATCAATGCAGATGTGCTTTGTGCTGCAGATTATGGTGCCCCGCAAAAAAGAATGCGCTTTGTTGTTATGGGAATCAAAAAGAATATGACCGATACGGTAGAACTTCCGAAGGGAAACTTTACTGAGAAAACATATCGGACAGTAAGAGATGCTATTAGTGATCTCGAATCAGTTATGCCTGTAACAGAGGTTTCAGACGATTGTGGAATAGCTTTATCCGAAGTCGCTGAAATTAGTGATTTAGGACAGCAACTGCGGGATACCGACTGCTTGTATAATCATATCATTACAAATACTCGGGAAACAGCGATGGAACGGTTTAGAGTGCTGAAGCAAGGACAGAATTTCCACGCCTTGGATGACTCTTTGAAAAATAATACTTATACCGACGTAAGCAGGACGCAGAATACTATTTATCTTCGGTTGGACTACGATCAGCCAAGCGGAACGGTCGTTAATGTCAGAAAATCCATGTGGGTTCATCCGGTATTGGATCGGGCAGTTAGTATTCGTGAGGCAGCGAGATTACAGACATTCCCTGATAGTTTTGTCTTCTGCGGTACTAAGGATAAACAATACCAGCAGGTAGGCAATGCCGTTCCGCCTATTATGGCAAAGGCAATTGCCAAAACACTTGCAGACCAGCTTGAGAAGAGCATAGAGGATATGGGAGCTTAAGAAATGGCTGATAATCATACCCAAGAGGTACGTAGTCGAAATATGTCCCACATTCGAAGTACTAATTCAAAACCTGAGGAGAAAGTCAGAAAGTATCTTTTCTCAAAGGGATTTCGATATAGAAAAAATGATAAAAGATATCCGGGGAAACCGGATATTGTTCTTCCAAAATATAAAACTGCGATTTTCATTAATGGGTGTTTCTGGCACAAGCATGATTGTCCGCGTTTTGTATGGCCTTCCTCTAATGAGGAGTACTGGAGACCAAAACTTTTAAGGAATGTGGAAAGGGATATACAAGTTCAATCATCGCTGAAAGAGCAGGGATGGAATGTCCTTGTCATATGGGAATGTCAGTTAAAGAAGAAAGAATTCCAAGCAACGATGGATCGTGTGGTTAACGAAATAATTGGAGATTGAAAAAAATGGCACGATTAGATTTAGAAACCATCAAGAAGATTGAAAAAGAAAGAAACTCCATACACACAAAGGTAACTGCAACATATTCCGTATTTGAAGAAGATGGCAATAAATATGTACAGATTGATACGTATGGGAAAAGCGATAGAGCTATTCCCGAGAAAATAAGTCAGTCAATCCAACTTGATCGTGAAAGCGCAAAGTTTCTTGTAAAGCTTCTTGTGAATGAGTTTGATTTGTTTTCATAAAATGCTCAGCTGTAGAGTTTCTGTAGGATATTAGAGGACTAAAGACGATCTGAAGCCTGAAGAAGATATCTACAGCTTAAAACGACTGGTGCTGGAAAAACATAGCTTATTTGACGGCAGAGAGATTCGGGTCAATTAGTTTATACGTATGGAGGACTTATGTCATACACATTGTTGGCACACTTGTTTCCCAGAATCAGAGGTTCTCAGGAAGATATTGCGACATATTCACTTAGCTATGTTCTGGAACAGTCGGCAGTATTGAATGAATCATTTACAAAATTGCTTTTCCGGAAATTGAAGATTAATGATCTAGAGAATCTGCAGTATCAGTGTCAGGATGCGGATACTGAATTCGGACGTCCGGATATAGCCGGATATGGTAACGGACAGATACGGGTTTTCTGTGAAGCAAAGTTTTTTGCTGGATTAACAGAAAACCAGCCGGTAGGTTATCTCAGAAGACTGCAGCAGGCAAACGGGAAAGGACTTATTTTTATATGTCCCCGGGAGAGACGGGTTTCTCTTTGGGACAGTTTGCTGGAGAGATTAAATAGTGCCGGCATCTTGGGTGAAGCTGTTGGTCAGTATTGCATGGATTATAATGGAATACGGTTATCCATTCTGTCCTGGAATGAAATTCTGGAAGAATTGCTGTTGGTCGCTGCAGACAGAGCACCAGAGATGATAGGAGACATTCATCAAATCAAAGGCTTCTGCGATAAAGTTGAGAGCGAGGCGTTTATTCCATTCACGCCGGAGGATTTCAGCCCAAGAATTGCAAGAGATATAGACCGGTACTATGAAGTGGTTGATGAGGTTCATAAGATTCTGTGTTCTCACAAAGAACTAAATCCATCAACAAAAGGCCTTCGCAAATCGCCGAGATGGCAGGGGTATTCACAATACCTTGTACTTGATGGAGTTGCGGTTTCGATTGATTTTATCAGAGACCTATGGAAGTCTCCATCTTCAGTTGATACGCCATTTTGGTGTTTCATCAAGGAAATTATAGATGGAGATTGGGTAGTGACAGATGTTCTGGCGAAATATTTGTCAACGTTTGATGCAAGAATGAGGAGTGATTTTCTGGGGGCAAAGTATATTGCTTTGATTCCCAAACCATATGTTTCGTTGGAAGAAGTTGCCAGAGATCTAAGTGCCCAGGTTATTGAGATAGTACAGAATTATATATCATACCGGGATGGGATGAATGCTAGTTAATGAATTTATACTTTGCGCTGATGTAATGTTTGTACAAAGGCAGTAGCTTATTGTATTAAACAGGAGGAGATTATGTATTCAGGTGCAGAACATCTTGAGTATATGGGAAGAGATTTACCATATACAATGCTTCAGTACTGGCAGACTAATCTGTCGACTCTTTTGCTTAATATGACACGAGGATCGTTTGCTGAGTTTATAGTCAACTGTGCGTTGGATGCCGGTGGATGTGATACGCTTTCCGAGGCGAAGACAGGGATGGAACCGTATGACATTGAAGGACCGGAAATACCTGCGTGTGGCAGAAGCAGCAGAATTGAAGTTAAATCATCAGCAAGCATTCAACTTGACACACCAGATGGGAAAGAGCCGCTTAGACTTCCGCCCGGCAGGATTGTTTTCAGTATAAGAAAAGCGGTTGACTGGGGGAATGTTGAAGCTGGACCGAAGCATAATAATGACCTTTATGTGTTCTGTCATTATACTGCAACACGTAAAAGTGATAATACTCTGGATATGAAATACTGGGATTTCTATGTTTATCCAACCTTCAAGATTGATGAACATAAATCTCTGTCAAAGCAGAATACTATTTCTCTTGCCAGGCTGATTCGACTGGGTGTACAAAAACAATCTTTTGATACTCTGAACAGAGCCATACTGGATACTATTGATGAGATTTCAAAGCATTTCAGCGATAAAGAAATAGAGATTAAATGATAATCGCAGTAATACCCGTGGATGCACAGCGTGAAGGAAAAGAGAATGATAATCAAAAGACTGTATCATGTTGATTAATGTATTATTCATGCAGATTCGGTTTGAAAGAGATGCTAAAATGTAAAAATTTGTGATTGAAAGTATACAGGATAGCGAGGAGAAAAATGCAGCTGCCAAAGTCAGACCAACTTAATATTGCAAGCTTATCCCGCCTCTTCGACAACAAGTCGGAATGTTACAAACTGTTCTGGTTTCAAGCTATCCTGACTTACGTGTGTAAAGGGGAGTCGGAAATACGATTCGAAGACTTAATTAACGAAATGATCGCTGATGCCTGGTATATGGTCACGGAATATCATTTAAATCTGGGTCCGCGCGATACATTGGAGAAAGTCGTTAATTATATTTCCGAAAATACAGGCATGCTGCCGGCTGAGAAAAAACAAGTGATTCTAAATTGGCTCAAGGCATGTAAAGATTCAACTGTGAACAAGTATAAAAGAGATCTGACATTGAATGTTCCATTTCGGCTGCAGGCGCCATTCTTTGCTGATTTTGAGAGTACAAATTGGAACTGTGGCTCAAAGGAACTTTCTTTCAGGATTAATCAACAGGAACGGTTGATATATTACTTCCTGAGTTTTGCAGGAATTGACACAAAAATCATTATTACGCCGGAATGGAAGGAATACATGACGGAGAATCAGGAGATTCTGCGTGGATGGGTCCAGTATAATATGATTCTCTATTTACAGCGGAGAAATCCAAGTGTACCAGGTATTTCAGACAAATTGAGTCCGCCCCAGGAGAGAAAGCTGGAGAGGGTGAAAATATATTGGAAACTGCTGTCAGAGATTGTTCCTATACATGAGATATATGGTAACAACTTGTTGTCAGCGAAGAGCATATCCATTGATCATTTTGTGCCATGGTCCTACGTTGCTCATGATGAATTCTGGAATCTTAGTCCAACAACAAAAAGTATCAATAGCAGTAAGAGTAATCACTTACCGGATTGGGATTTATATTTTCAAAGATTTGCTGAACTGGAGTATTTGTCGTATAGGATGATTTGGAATTATGATAAGGTTCGACAGGAATTCCATAAATGTGCCAAGGAGCATCTGAATAGTCCTGATATTGAATACCGTTTATATAGAGAAGGCCTTTCGGAGGAAGCATTCAAGCATCAGCTTCAAGATATTGTTTATCCTGTTTATCAAGCGGCCCAGACTTGCGGATTTAGTAAATGGCAGTGGGATAAATTGTGAACGGCAGTATTTGCCAGATTTAACACTGGATGAAGGAAAGGTGAATGCTCGAAAAAGTTTGTCGCCGAAGCCGTATTACTCATAAATGAGTATATATTAAAAAGTCTACATCAATTTCGCGTAAACTCACAAATAATATTTCTATGATCTATAATAACGATAATTATAAAATATTTCATACGGAGATTGTTTATGATCATGGCTATTGAAATGACTGACGAAAAACGCGTCGAATTGTACAACATAGTATATAACATTGTTGCGTCAGAACGGCTGCGAGTAGTTGATGACATTCTTTGTGGTTTTAGGTACCCGAAGTCGGATGAACTTTACGCGGAAATTCACCAGGCCTTTATCAGTACAGATACTTTGGCCTGGAAAAAACTGGCAGAGTTTACCGGCCTGCCGGAAGGCGCAGATATACCGGCATACCATGAATGATTGTTTGCTGCCAAATTAGAATTGTTGGAGGAACAGAAATTGGATTCTGCTATTCTGTATCAGAACGAATCATATGAGTTCATAGTAACAAAGCTGCAGAAAGAAGGACAGTCCGGTGCGGAGATTACCCGGCGCTGTCGGAAGGATGGAGAAGAGACAGTACTTTTCTCTTATTATTGGCCTGCACAGCTGTCAGTTGAGGTGGAACCGGGTGAAGTTTCCCTCCGGGAGGATGGAGTTCTCTGCTGGCAGTTTCACGTCACAGCACATCACGTAAAGGGGATGGCGCAGGGAGAGTTTACGGAGACGGAATGGTTTGAGCTGGAGAAGCCCTTCGGCACAGCAGAAGAGATGCTGTGCAGGACGGTTGATATTGTGCGGAAGACACGGTTTGCGCTTGCCGAGCGGCACCTGAAGCATGTTCCTCATCAGACCTATCCTCCGGTGGAAGGCCGGCAGGGACCGTACGGGCATCCGTAAAAGATAAAAATGCAGGCTGATATCACAGGGAGAGAAGACAGATGAGACAGAGATTTACAAGAGGGATTTCCCTGCTCTTAATGGTTATGATAACCTTCCTGGCGTCCGTTTTCGGGCTGGCGCCCAGGGCAGAAGCGTCTCCTTCCGGGACGCTGGAGGTCCACATGCTGGATGTGCAGCAGGGACTTGCAGTGTTTCTCCGGCAGGGAGACCACTGCATGCTCTATGACGGCGGCGGAAGAGATGCCTCGTCTTTTGTTGTAGCGTATTTAAAACAGCAGGGTGTTGCGCATCTGGACTATATTGTGGCGTCCCATTATGATGAGGACCACATCAGCGGCCTTATCGGTGCGATGCATGTCTTTGGCTGTGACCGGATTCTTGATGCAGATTATGTCTCGGATACCGCCATCTATCAATCCTTTAAAAGAGCTGCCGGTACAGGCGGCGCGGAGGAGATTCATCCTGTTTTGGGAAGTGAGTATTCCTTCGGGGATGCTTCTTTTTGTGTGGTAGGACCGGAAAATTACAGTGCGCTGACGGAGAATGACCGTTCCGTTGCCATCCGCATGGTTTACGGAGATACCAGCATTCTGCTCTGCGGAGATGCACAGCAGGAAGAGGAGTACGCCATAGCAGATTCGAACCAGGAGCTGGTTTCGGACATCTATGTGGTAAACCACCACGGAGGCGATACTTCCAGCACGAATTATTTCCTGAACCGGGTACAGCCGGAATATGCTTTTCTCAGCTGCGGAAAGGGCAATTCCTACGGACATCCGAAAGAAGACGTACTGGAGCGGCTCTCAAGCCACCAGGTGAAACTGTACCGTACAGATAAGCAGGGGACGGTTGTGGCGGTAAGTGACGGGAGTACGGTGACATGTTCCACTGCACCGACGGAGGACTGGACACCCGGAGAAACCGAGTACCTTACTGTAACCGCTGCGGGAGAACAATCCGATGCAGCAGTCGGCAGCAGGAGCATGCCGGCTGCGGATGCGGGCATCAGCTATGTGCTGAATACGCGCTCAATGAAGTTTCACTATCCGAACTGCTCCAGTGTGAAGAAAATGAAGGCGAAGAACCGGCAGGACACGACGGCCAGCCGGGAGGAAGTGGTTGCGCAGGGATACAGTCCCTGCGGAAACTGTAAGCCGTAACGGCAGCATTTGCCAGGTGATTACTGAATGAGAGATGAAATGAGAATCGCAGCAATGACCTTCCGGCTGCATGCCCCCTGGGACACGTCGCAAGGAGGGACCCGCTTGCGGGAGGATTCCTTGTGACCTGCGCGCGCATAAGCGCGCTTCCTCTAATTGCACAGCCTGAAGGAAAAGAGAATGATCGTAAAGAGTCTGGTGGCGAAGCTGCAGAACAGGTTTCATGTGTCTGCGGCGGAGGTGGATGAGCAGGATGTGCACCAGATTATCGTCATCGGTGTGGCGGCTATCGTGCCCCATAACGCCATGGCGGACAGCCTGATGGATGACATTTCCCGGTTTATGGAGGAATCCACGGAAGCGGAGATTCTGGAGGAAGAGCGGGAAGTGCGGTGATTAGCTGGAAGGAGTTCAGAATTATGACAGAGATTTCAAAGGCTGACTGGAAACTGTTTCGGGTACGTCTTGCGGAATGGCAGGAAGCTCACATGGAACGGCTTACCCATGAATATATTAAACTGTTGCAGGGCGAGGGGAATGCCTCAGATAAATTCTGGGCATTAGAAAAGCGTATCCGAGAGGACAAGAAAACTCCAGGAGTGCAGTTGGAACTACGAAAATCCAGACTTGTATGGGATTTGAGGAGCCTCCTTTATGATG
>OCVV011185558.1_pt1 | contig 28992 bp, 26 predicted proteins | sample 1539721 | NCBI WGS metagenome assembly OCVV01 (sample SAMN02144230, study PRJEB22623) | gut metagenome | biome: sheep rumen | host: Ovis aries | place: New Zealand | reverse complement strand
AAAAAACATTGAATGACGAATTCAATGATTTAATGAAGTTTTTTATGAAAAAATCATATACCCCCAATGAGATTTCATTATTACTTAGTAAATTAGTATTACAAAAAGACAAAGAATTAGAAAATGTTTATGATGCTGCTTGTGGATCATGTTCAACACTGCTTAGATTAAAGGACAATCACGTTGTAAACAATTATTACGGCCAGGAACTTAATAAACATACGTTTAATATGGCACGGATGAATATGATTATGCACGACATTCTTCCTAAAAATATCCACATATACAACGAGGATTCAACAATATCACAAAGAAAATTACCTTTAATGGATGCTATTATTTCACATCCTCCTTTTTTGAAAAAATGGGATGCTTGTGAGGAATTGTTAGAAGAAAAACGTTTCAATAGTTATAAAAAATTACCACCAAAATCCAAAGCTGATTTTGCATTTATTGAAACTATGATTTATCAATTAAAAGATGATGGAATAATGGCTGTTGCAATTCCTCAAGGTGTTTTATTTAGAACTAATGCAGAAAAAGAAATCCGTAAAAATTTTATATTAAATAATTATATTGATGCAATCATAGGTCTTCCTGAAAAGATATTTTCAAAAAATATCCCAACATGCATTATAGTCTTTAAAAAGAATAGAACTGAAGATGATAAAATATTATTCATTGATGCTTCTCAGAAATATGAAAAGGGTTTTTCATTGAATATCTTAAGAGAAATCGATATTGATAATATAGTGGAAACATACAGGAATAGTACAAATATAGACAAATATTCCTATTGTGCTAGTATTGAAGAAATAATTGAAAATGATTATAATTTGAATATTAAATTATATATCAATACATATCCACAAAAAGAAAAAATCAGTATCCCTCATGTAATTGAAGAAATTGATGATATAGATAATAAAATAATTGAATTAAATAATAAAGAAAATTATTTGATAAATAAAATTATCAATTCTTAATCTTTTTAAAAATAAAAAAAGTAATATCTTAAATATCTAATTTAAAATATTTTTAAGTTTATGATTAAATTTGGTTTATTCTTAAACGCATAGCTTGTCTTCTTCGTTGACAGCATCTAACTTTTTTATCACAATTTTTCTGTTCTTCACGGTTTTTTCCACCACAACATTCTTCTTTTCCAGAATGTTCATGATTTTTTCCATGACAACATTCTTTGTCATCATCATGAGACATTAATTTTCACCTCTTTTTATTAAATAAAAAAAGTATATAATATTGATCTTAAAATTAAAATAATTTACCTAATAAATTATTTGATTAAACTAATATATAAATTTATCATAAAATTTTATATTAAAAAAATTATTTTGATTCTTTCATAAAAAATTATGAAAATAAATAGTAAAAAAATATTATATTTATTTTATTTTAGTATATTTTTTTTAATAATAAATTTTAAGAAATATCATATCCATATAAATAAATATGAAATACGGTATCACTTGGTGGGGAAAAATGTGGATGAAATCCCTTAAAGGGGTTGATTTCAGCAATAGAATTCCCCGTGGAAAAACATATGCTAATTCAGGTAAAGTACATGATATAACTAGAGAAGACAATTACGTCAGTTCTATAGTATCTGGAAAATACAATAATTATGATACAAGTGTATTATTTAAAACATTTACAGAAGAAGAAAAAAAAGAAATTTTAAATACTATTAATTCATCAGAGTCAATATTATCCTCATTATTAAACCATGAACTTCCAATTGAATTATATGAAGAACTTTCAAAGAAGAATATTGAAGTTTTTCCAAGATCTGCAAAAGACATCACACCTTTTTGTAACTGCCCTGATTATGCCCATATATGTAAGCATATTGCAGCATTAATATTAATGATTACCCACGAAGTTGATAAAGATCCGTTTAATATTTTTAAATTACAGGGATGTGACTTATTAGAATTATTAGATTATAATTCTACAAGTAGCAACATAAAAAATATAGAAGAATTATTTTCAAATAAAGACCAAGATAAAAATAATAATGAAATAACATTAGATTTCACTAAAATTCCTGATTTAATGGACATAATATTTACATTATTAAATGAAAAACCATTGTTTTATGAAAAAGATTTTAAAAACATTTTAAAAAATGTTTATAACCAGATGGAACGTTTTACTAAAAAAAATATAGATGTTTATCAACGTGAATTAAATAACAATTATAATCCATACATCAAATTTGAAAAAGAGAAAATTAAAACTTTTCATGGAAACGATGATGAAATAGAAGACTGGTTAGAAAATGTATTTATTGAAAAATGGAAGAAACCTAATCAATGGAGTAAATTCAATATAAATTTAAACAAGGAATACAAAATTGATAGTATAAATACCAATTATGATACACCTTTTGAAGATAACTATGAAAAAAGACTTTTTGCATTTTTAACCGAACTAAGTGAAAGTAATTTATCAAAATATAATCAGAATATCCAATCAATATTTGATATTTATCAATTCACATTAGAACTTATCAAAAAACATGCATTAATTCCAGAATTCTTCAGAAATGAAGATACTTATTATATTAGATGGATTCCTGCAATTTTCAATAAGAATATAATGGACATTATTGAAAAATTATCCGTTTCATGTCCCAATGATTTAATAACTTATGAAAATAAGGAAATATCTAAAAAAGATCAGGTTATTACTGCAGTAAGTATTATTATAAAAGGATTTTTAGAAAAATTTTTATTATTTGGTTCAACAAAAACTTTTAAAAAATTATATGACACAACAATCGTCAGATTATTCTTCTTTGAAGGTCAAAAATTTGATAAATATGGTGAAAATAATTTACAAAATTTAATAAATCAATGGTTATCCAAATTCATATTAAATTCAAGAGACTATGAATTATTTTTAGTAATTGATGAAGAATATGCCATGTTTAATGTAAGTGTACAAGTAAGAGTAGATAATGATGAAATTCTTCCTATACATGATGTAATAAAAAATACCAAAGACAATAATCTTAAAGTACAATTAATTAGTGATACTTATTTGATTAATGAAATATTCCCCCAATTACATAAATCAATTGATATAAATGAAAACCTGGAATTTAATTTAGATGATTTTTCAGAGTTCTTTATCAACACATTACCACTATTTGAAATTATTGGAATAAACATTATCTTACCAAAAAATCTTCAAAAAGCTTTTAAACCTAAGTTAGTGTTAGATATTGCTGGAACAAAAAGTGAAACCGGATATATCACTTTCAAAGATATCACTAAATTCAATTGGAAAATTGCAATTGGTGATAGAAAATATGATGTTGAAGAATTCAAGAAATTATCCGTTAAATCACAGGGACTTGTTAAATTAGCCAATGATTATGTTATTCTTGATGAAGAAGACACAAAAACTCTAATAAAACAAATTGACAAATTACCTGAAAAATTAAACAGACACGAATTACTTAAAGCTACATTAAGTTCTGAAATAAATGGTGCCGAAGTTAATATTGATGAAGAATTACAAAAGATGGTTACAAATATTAAAGAGAAAAATGAATTAAAAATACCTGATGAACTTAATGCTAATTTAAGAAAATACCAAATAAAAGGATATTCTTGGTTAGTTCAAAATATAAAAATGGGATTTGGTTCAATACTTGCTGATGATATGGGATTAGGAAAAACACTACAAGTATTAACAACTATCTTACATTTAAAAAACGAGGGTTTAATCAAAAAATCCAAAGTGCTTATTATAGCACCAACTAGTTTACTTACAAACTGGCAGGAAGAAATTAAAAAATTCACGCCTACATTAACTTCTTATATTTATCATGGACAAAACAGAAAATTCCCAAATGAAGAATATGATATTTACCTTACTTCATATGGTGTTATAAGACGTGATGAGGAAAAGTTCAAAAATAAAAAATGGTTTTTAACTGTTGTTGATGAAGCTCAAAACATTAAAAATCCTGCAACCAAACAGAGCAGAGCCATAAAATCTATCAAATCCAAACATAGAATTGCTTTAAGTGGTACACCTGTTGAAAATAGATTATCAGAATACTGGAGCATATTTGATTTTATTAATAAAGGTTATTTAACTACTTTAAAGAAGTTTAGAAGAAATTATATAATACCTATAGAAAAAGAAAGAAGTGAAGATGTTTTAAATAACTTTAAACTTATTACAGAGCCATTCATATTAAGAAGATTAAAAAGTGATAAAAATGTTATTAAAGATCTTCCAGACAAAGTAACTAATGACATATATTGTAATTTAACCACCAATCAAAGTTCATTATATCAGGAAGTTTTAAATTCTGCTATAGATGAAGTTGAAGCAAATGAAGGTATGAAAAGGAAGGGTCTTGTATTGAAATTAATCAACTCATTAAAACAGATTTGTAATCATCCTTCACATTTTACTAAGGCACATAATGCAAATATAAAAGACTCTGGAAAAATGGAAGTATTAATTAATATGATAGAGAATATATTGGAGTCTGATGAAAAAGTTTTGATTTTCACACAGTATGTAGAAATGGGAGAAATTATGAAAGAACTTATTGAAGAGAAATTTAACACAGAAATATTGTTTTTACATGGTTCTCTTTCACGTAAAAAACGTGACGAACTAATTGATAAGTTCCAAAACAATTCACAGAATAAAATTTTCATATTGTCACTAAAAGCTGGAGGTACAGGTTTAAACCTTACTGCGGCAACTAATGTAATACATTACGATTTATGGTGGAATCCTGCTGTAGAAAATCAAGCAACTGATAGAGCATATAGAATCGGTCAAGAAAATAATGTGATGGTATACAGGTTTATTACAAAAGGTACTTTTGAAGAACAAATCAATACAATGATCCATGACAAAGAAGAACTGGCTGATTTAACCGTTGGTACTGGTGAAAAGTTCATTACAGAGATGAATACCTCCGAACTTAAAGAACTTCTTGAATTAAGAATGAACTAATCCTCTTTTTTACTTTTTTAGTTAAATATTTATATCATACTTAATATAGTAATACTTAACTAAGTTAATTATAAACTTAATTAAGTATTGATTACAACAAGTACAGAGGAAAAATAAATATGAACATATGCAAAGTTTTTGACAAAAGCGATGAAGACATTAATTTTCCTTTTTTAATGGCAAATATCCTCAGAATGCAGAAGAAATATATTAAAAATGCTACAACAAATTTCAACATTACTAAAGGTGAATTTCCATTTTTAATGTTATTATACTTCAAAGGAAGTAAATCCCAAAAAGAAATTGCAGATACATTTATTTTTAGTGAAGCAAATGTGGCAAAAATAACCAGAAATTTAGAGGATAAAAATCTCATAAAAAAAGAAATCGATGAACGTAATAGAAGAAAAAAAATAGTAACTTTAACGCAGGAAGGTGCAAAAATTTGTGAAGAAATTATAGAAATAGAAAATAACTGGGAAAAAGAAGTTACTAAAAATATTACTCAAGAAAATTTTACTATACTAAAAGAAACGCTCTGTGAAATTTTATACGAATCATTAAAAATTTGAAAAAAGTAACTGTACAGGAGAAAAACTATGAAAAACGTTTTAAAAATAATGGAAAATAAAATTCCCCTGATAATCTTAATGATGCTTTTCTTAATAATTGAAGTGTATTGTGACTTAACACTACCATCATATACGGCAGATATTGTTAATATCGGTATACAAAATACAGATTTTAACATTATAACATCTTCTGGAATAAACATGATGATAATGGTTAGCATTTCAGTATTTGCGACAATTATTGTTTCCTACATCTCAAGTCAAATTTCAAGTTCTTACGCACGAGACTTAAGAGAAAAAATATTTGAGAAGATATTAAACTTTTCTAATCATGAATTAAACCAGTTTTCTAAAGCTTCATTAATTACAAGGTCAACAAATGATGTAAATCAGATACAACATGTATTGGGGATAATGTTTAGAACACTACTGTTTGCTCCAATATTAGCAATCGGAAGTATTATAAGAGTATTTGAACTTGGAACTAATTTATCTTGGATAATCTTTTTAGCATTTATCGTAGTTGGTATTTTATTAATAAGCGTAATCAGTACAGTATTACCTTACTTCAAAAAGACACAGGAAATAGTTGATCAGATAAACAGAGTATCACGAGAAATATTATTAGGAATACCAGTAATTAAAGCATTTGTCAGACAGGAATATGAAAAAGAACGATTTGATTATTATAATAAGGAATACGTAAAAGTCAACCTTAAAGTTTATAGAACCATGTTTCTTTTAATTCCGGCAATGAATCTAATTATGAATTTAATGATAGTTTTAATATTGTATTTTGGAAGTTTTGATGCTTTGAATGGTACATTGTTAACTGGAGACATAATAGCATTTATACAATATTCAACCCAAATGGTTTCATCATTTATTATGATAGGAGGTTTTGTAATTATACTTCCACGTTTATTAGTTTCTATAAATCGTATCGAAGAAGTATTAACTACTGAAATTAATATAACTGATGGTAATATCAAAAAAGAATCCTCAAATGACGTATTAGAATTTAAAAACGTATCATTCAAATATCCTGGAGCAGAAAGAAAAACATTATCAGATATTAACTTCAAATTAGAACCCGGAAAAACTACTGCAATTATTGGAGGAACAGGAAGTGGAAAATCAACAATACTTAATTTAATTCCACGATTACAAGATGTAACTTCTGGTGAAATTCTCTTAAACAACAATAATATTAAAGAATTTAACTTAAAAAACTTAAGAGAAAAATTATCTATAGCACCACAACAAGCAGTACTATTTTCAGGTACTGTAAGATCCAACTTGATTAAAGGAAAAGAGGATGCTAAAGATGAGGAAATGATGGAAGCAATAAAAAATGCACAAGCAGATGAGTTTATTAAAGATTTAGACAGTGAAGTATCTCAAGGAGGTACAAACTTTTCTGGAGGACAAAAACAAAGATTATGCATAGCAAGAACCATAATTGGTAAACACAGCTTTTATCTTTTTGATGATTGTTTTTCTGCACTAGATGTTGCAACAGAAAGAAAAATAAGAGAAACAATTAAAGAAATTACCAAAGAAAGTTCTGTTTTAATAGTTTCTCAAAGAATAAGTTCAATCAAATATGCAGATGAAATAATTGTTTTAGATGAAGGAAAAGTAATAGACAAAGGTACACATAATGAATTAAAGGACAGATGTTCATTGTATAAGGAAATATTAGCTTCACAATTAGAAAATATAGGTGGTTCCTTATGAGACGAGATAAAAGAGAAGTTTCAAAACCAAATAACACTAAAAAATCAATACAACAGTTATTATCATTACTTAAAGATTATAAATTAAAATTATCTTTAACATTTATTTGTGCAGTTATAAGTACTTTATTTACAATTATAAGCCCATTATTGATAGGACAAGCCACGACAATAATATATAATGGAATAATTTCAATTACAAATCATACAGGGACAATAGATTTTAACACATTATACCTATTATTACTCATTGCAACAGTATTATACATTGTAAGTGCAATATTCACATATTTACAAAGTTGGTTCTTGACCCAAATATCTACAGATATCAGTTATAAATTAAGAAGACAACTTATAGACAAAGTCAATATGTTGCCAATGAAGGAATTTGATAAAAATAAAAGAGGAGACATATTATCCCGTATTACAAATGATGTAGATTCCCTGCAAACAGGAATAACATCCACATTTTTACAATTTATGACTGCTATAATTACACTCGTAGGAGTATTTGTAATGATGTTAAGTATTAACGTATGGATGACTTTGGTTACAATTATCCTTGTACCTATCTCCTTCATAGTTATCAGTATTGTTGTTAAAAGATCACAAAAATATTACCAATTACAGTTAAAGTATAAAGGAAGTGTGAACACACAAATTGAAGAATCATTAGCAGGTCAGGACATTATTCGAGCATTCAATCAGGAAGAAAATTCTTTTAAACAATTTAAAGAAGATAATGACAAATGGTATTCACATGAATGGAAATCACAATTTTATTCAAGTCTTATGGGACCTATCATGAATTTCATATCAAATTTATCATATGTCGCTATAGCTGTTTTAGGTGCAATATTTGTATTGGAAAAAGCAATAACTGTTGGAGATATATTAGCATTTTTCCAGTATATACAGAATTTTACACACCCAATACAACAAATTACAAGAGTAATGAACCTGTTACAAACTGCATTAGCTGCTACAGAGAGAATATTTGAATTTTTAGAAATTGATAATGAAGAGAATAAATCAAATAAACAAATTAAAGAATTTGAAGAAAACATTTCTTTCGAACATGTAAGATTTGGTTATGATGATACAGATATTATTAAAGATTTATCATTTAAAGTGAATAAAGGAGAGAAAATAGCAATTGTAGGACATACAGGAGCAGGAAAATCTACTATAATAAAGTTGTTAATGAGATTTTATGATTTGAAAGGTGGAAGTATAAAAATCAATGGAATAAATATTAATGAATATGACAAAAACAGTTTACGTTCATTAGTAGGTATGGTTTTACAAGATACTTGGCTTTTTAGTGATACTATAATGGAAAACATCAGATATGGGAATTTAAAAGCTAGTGATGATGATGTTATAGAAGCTTCTAAAATTGCATATTCTGATCATTTTATCAAACAGTTACCTGAAGGTTATAACACAATACTTAATGAAGATACTGACAATATATCCATAGGACAAAAACAGTTACTAACAATAGCACGAACAGTTTTAGCTAATAAAAAAATTCTAATACTTGACGAAGCAACATCTAGTGTAGATACTAGAACTGAAAAACTTATTCAAGAAGCTATGGATAAACTTATGGAAAATAAAACAAATTTCATCATAGCACATAGATTGTCTACAATTAAAAATGCTGATAAGATAATAGTAATTGACGATGGAAAAATTATTGAAGAAGGAACTCATGAAAATCTTATGAAAATAGAAAATGGTTACTATAACTCATTATACAAACAATTTAAATCAGAAGGTGGAGTAAGTTAAATTATCCATAACGTATTATTATAATTACATTACCACTAGTAAATAATGAGAAAAAATAGTTGAATATAAATATTTAGTAGAACTGATAAATAGAACTATGAAAACAATAAAGTAATAAATAGAAGTGTATAATCATGACTTTAATAGAGACTATACTTAAAAGAAGAAGTGTTAGAAGTTATACTGATGAAGAAATACCTGAAGAAAAACTTGAAAAAATATTACAGGCAGGTTTACTTGCACCAACTAGTAGAAATAGAAAACCATGTATTTTTAAAGTAGTTAAAGATAAAAAAATACTTAAAGATTTATCTTTATCAAAAGCATCAGGTTCTTCTATGTTAGAATACGCCAATGCAGCAATAGTAGTATTCGCTGACTCCGAAAAGGCAGATACTTGGATTGAAGATTCATCAATTGCACTTGCTTATATGGATTTGATGGCAAATGAATTAGAAATAGGTAGTTGCTGGTGTCAGTCACATCTAAGGTATTCTGCAGATAATGAAAACTCAGAAAATGTTATTAGAAAAATATTTTCTATGGATGAAAAATATAGAGTTGTAGGTATTTTATCTTTAGGCATTGCTGAAAACAAACCTGAAGCCCATACTTTATCAGAGATTGATAAAAGTAAAGTTAGTTACTTCTAAAGTGACAAAAAGATAAGAATATTAAATAAATAATATGATATTATAAAAGGTGGTATAATGAGTTTAAATACATCTGAAATATTTAATATTGAAAATTTAGTAGATTATCAAGAAAAATCTGTAGTAAGTACTGAAATTGTTAAAAAAGAAACCGGAACTATAACTATGTTTGCTTTTGATGAAGGAGAAGGATTATCTGAACATAGTGCACCATTTGATGCTATGGTACAAGTCATTGATGGAAAATTAAAATTAACCATTGATGGAAAAGAATACATTTTAAATAAAGGTGACATTATTATCATGCCAGCAAATGTTCCTCATGCACTCCATGCAGAAACAAAATTTAAAATGATTTTATCCATGATTAAATCATGAAAAATATAAATAAGTATCATTTAATAAAGAAAATAAAAAGAGAAATTATTCGTGTTCTTTTGGTGTGTAAGATGTATCCCATTTTACAAAGTACCAATCATCATTTATTTTTTTAAGTCCAAATTTAGAATCTAAATTCCAAATACTTTGAACCCCTAATAAACATGTACGAAGATTAACTATAGTAATTATTGATGCTTTTTCTCCTTTAATTTTTATAGATGGTACTTTAATTTTTGATTCTCTGTAATGTAAAACATCATCTTTGATATCTGTTAAAAACTCATTTTTAGTTTCCTGTCTTCCTGAACCTCTTATTAATACAAAAGAATCATCAAATAATTTATTTAATTTCTCAATATTTTTAGACATTAATGCATCTTGTAATTGAATTAATTTGTCCATTACTTCTCTTTCTTCATTTTCAAAATTATCTTCAAAAAGTAATTTTACGTGTTTAGTCATATTATCTCCTCTTATTAATTATTTGTTAAAAAATAGGAAAAAAAGAATTGAATTAAAAAAAGAGATAAGTTTAATAAAAAAATAAAAATAGTTTAAATTTTATTTAATTATATTTGTAAAAACCCTCTCCTGCATTTACTCCTGTTTTTCCTTGATCGATTTTTTCTTTTAATTTTGCTGCTATTTTTCCCGGTGTTGTATTAGAATCTTTTGCCTCTGGATTCATTATAACAATATTATATGCAGTTGTTAAACCTACAACATCCAAAATCCTAAACGGTCCATTAGGCGCCCCAGTAGCTAGTTTCCAAGTTAAATCTATAGTTTCAGGATCTGCTACATCATTTGCATATAACGCTTCTGCTGCACTTAAAAACGGAACTAACATTGAATTTAAAATATATCCTGGCTGTTCCTTCTTCAATTGTAACGGAACCATATTAATATCTTGAGCAAATTTAACTACTTCATCATAGTATTTTTGTTCGGTTCCTTCATGACCCATAACTTCAGCCGTATTGTTTCTCCATATTTCATTAGCAAAGTGTAAAGCCAGATACTTATTAGGCCTTCCTGTATGTTCAGCAAATGTACTAGGAAGCATGGTTGAAGAATTTGTCACCAATATTGTTTTTTCAGGCATAAATTTTGCCAATTTTTCATAAAACTCAATCTTTTGAGCAGGATCTTCAGCAATAGCTTCAATTATCAAATCAGCATCGCCAGCTGCTTCTTCATAACTATTTGTCAAGACAATACTTTTATATGCAACTTCAACTTGCTTCTTTAAATCATCAATCTCTTCATCAGATAATTCTGTTTTATCTGTGAACCCTCTACAGTAAGCTTGTGGATTAGTCTTCATTGATTCCATAGTAGATAGATAAATATCTTGTAATCTATCAATCTTCGTCTGTGCTCTTTCTATTGAACCTTCACTTCTTAACCAAATTTTTACATTAAATCCGCAGAAAGCAGATTGAAAAGCTATTTGACTTCCTAATACTCCTCCTCCTGCTACAACAACATTTTTTATTACCATAAAATCTCCACCAATCATAAAATTATTTATGTATTTATATATATCATCTTCTTATTATAAATAATTTGTCATAAATTATCATTGTAAATGTTTTAAAAATAATGATGAAAAATAAATAAGTTAAAAAAAAGTCCATTAAAAAATAATAAAAAAATGTAAAATGTTTAAAAATAATCAAATCATCTTAATTTATAAGGCATTTTAGATAAATCTTGAGGATATATATTAATACTAAGTGGTTTGTTTATATGTTTTAAACGAGAATCTAAAAGTTTACGACCATTATCTGAAACAGCATATATAGGTACTGCATTACCATAATAATATGGTTGGACAATTTGAGCATATTCAATAATATTTTTTGAAGCACAAGCTGTAACAATATCAGCATGTTCAAATAATTCCCTAACTTCATCCATAGTTGCATCAGTTGTATGAGCAACAAAAATATAAATATTCACATCATCAGGAATGGGATATGTTCGTATTTCTTTTATTAAGGGACCAGGCAAAATAGTTATAGCTATATTTTTATAACCTCTTTCGATTGCTATTTTTAATCCTTTCAATTGATTTAATTCGGCTGTTTCTGGATTTAAAACATTTTCTATACCTACTTTTTCTATTATTTCAGGTATAGGTGTTGTACTTACCAGACCTGATACTCTTCCACCAACACCCTGAACCAAATCAGCATCTGTCATTAAAAGAGTTCCACAACCTTCACAAGCACCTACAACACAATCAATATTTCCTAATTCCACATTACTCCGTAAAATCTCAGATATACCTACTGAAAGCATGTCTCCCATTTTAAGTACCCTATCCTTTGTACACATACCAAAGGATTTAATTCTATATTCAATATTTTTTCTTACATCATCCTTCGTTATCTTCTGTATATTGTGATATTTACCAAATATAGGACAATACTCAATTTCAGGTTCACCTATTGAAGTTATTTCCCCATTTTCTATAGTTACCCTAGTTTTTCCTAATGCTTCAATAACATGTTTATCCTTAATCATAAAATCACCTAAAACTAATAATATTTATATTCATTATTAATTAAATAGTTGCTAAATATTATTAATCAGTTTAATGACCTGGTCTAAAATTAAACACTTTCATAGCTAATTTAAATGAGATTTTATTAACAAACAATGTTACTAAAAAGTATGCAACAATCCATCTTAACGGCCAATATAACAAACATATTTCTAAAGGCATTCCACTAGGAAGTGCAAAAATTAATGGCATTATTAAACTCATAAAAAAACTAATAAAAAAAGCAATAGGATTCCAAAACAATTGTTTATAATTCATTCGTAACCTCCTATATTAATTAATGAAATGATAATATATGTATTTTTGTGTAATTAAAAGCGTATCTATATATTTAAAAGATTAAATATATTTTGATTATAAGATAAGGAATACTAATATGAATGAAAAAAATTTAACTTTAAATATTCTAGACTTTGTAAATGAATTAACATTTATAAAAGATTATTATAAAAATCTATTGTCATACTGTATTGAATATAACCTCAAGTATGATGGAAATATTGCCGTAGAAATAATAAAATTTACAGAAAAACTTGATGAATTATTGGAAAATCCTGACGAAATATTAAAGATAAACGATATTAAATTTTTAATTAAAATTGCTGAAGGAAGAACATTTTTAAAATTAAACCAATTATCCTTAGACTATAACCGCGAAAATACCCACAACATCCTTAAAATTCCTAGATACAAAATGTATCATGTGTTAGAAAGACATGGTTATTAATAAACTTGTTTCAAAATAATTTAATAAAAATAAAGAAAATTGCAATAATTTATTATAGATAAATTACAAAAATATTACTATAACTATGAGAGGTTTTTTATAATGAGTGGAAATTTATCATTTACACAGCAACTAAGAGAAAAGGGATTAATTATTACAGATAATGAAACAAACATACAAAATAACACTGTAGAACAAATAAATAACAATAATATCCAAGATACTGATTACAGTGAAAAATTAATGTATATTGGAAAAAAACCTTCAATGAACTATGTTCTTGCAATTAATTCCAGAATGTTGGAAGGATTAGATGAAATAACAGTTAAAGCTAGGGGAAAAACCATTAGTAAAGCAGTGGATGTAGCCGAAATTGTTACTAATCGATTTATTACAGATGCAAATGATAATCAAGTAAAAATTTCTACTGAAGAAATTATTAAAGAAGATGGTACAAGTACCAATGTATCAACCATAGAAATTCTCATAACAAAAAATAATTAAAGGAAAATAACTTCCAAATCATTGGGGATATATAAATTCCCTTTATAAACTTTTTTACCTTCGGTTAAATATAATTTTTTTCTGTTTTTTAGATTTTTATCTTCAGTATGATATAGTACCAAATTTTTTACTTTAAATTTTTCAGCAGTTTTACATGCATCACTAACTGTTGAATGATTTTTTTCATATGCTTTAAATATCTTTTCTTCTTGTTTTAAACAAAAAGCTTCGTGTATTAACCAATCTACATTATCTATATAACGTTTATTTTTTATATTGAAAGGTTCATCACCACAACAAGTTAAAAAATGATTATCACTGTATTCTATTTGAAAACCATACTGTTTAGCTTTTTTAGAATAAATATCAAAGAAAGTAACAGATTTATCATTAATATCCACATTTTCATTATTTTTAATTTCTATTAAGAATAATCGTTTGTTTAATAAGAGCAAATCCTTTTCTTCTAAAAATTTTTTGATAAAATCTTCAATTAAAAAAATTACTTCATCATGCGAATAAATATATAGATTCCCTTCATATTCATTCCGGTTAATATGTTGACAAACCATCCTAACTATCCACAAAACACCAATTAAATGATCCATATGTTTATGGGTTACTATAACTGTGTTTATTTTCTTCCAATCAAAACCAGCCTTTTTCAATTGATTAAAAATATTGCTTCCACCACCACCGTCAACAAGTATATGCTGACTGTTATGACTTAGTAAAAAACAACTGTTGTAACATTCTGTAACAGAAGCATTTCCAGTACCTAACATAGTTAATTTCATTAACTTACCTCAAAAAATATAAATTTTAATAGTATGATTTTAAAATATTTATTTATATTTTTAAATTTAATATTATTATATTTTGTTAAATAAAAAGGATGTCAAAATGATTGAAAATAAAGAAAATAATCAAGAATCAATAGAAAATAACAAGCCTATAATATATTTTGAAGAAAATCAGGATTATAATGAGGATAAACCTATTGATGAATCATTAAACACGCAAGAAAATAAAATGGAACATCCACAAATATACAAATATATTATTACAACAGTTATCTCAATAATACTTTATTCTTTTTGTGTTTTGGGTGCTAATATACCTTTTACCGAAATTATAGACTTGGAATTACCTCTTGTAATTTTTTTAACCATAATTTTAACTTCATGTAACATCCAAGGACATATAAAAAGTTCATATGCATTATTCGCAATTATTAGTTGTATATCTTATTTAATTTCTCCAAATTATACATTTTTCTTTATTATAGCATTATTAAGTAATGTTATTCTCAGATATGTTGAATTAATATATTATAACAAGAATGATTATCCAAATCATATGGATTATACACATAAAAACATGATTTTAAAATATTTTTCTCGAATGAAATATTATTTTTTACTATCATTAATAATTTTTATAGCATTCGTTATTCTAGGTTATTTTTATGCAGGAATATTTGAACCAATAGTTTTACCTTCAGTACAAGGATTACATGAAGGCGTACAACAGGGAACTGTACAACTTGAAACTGTTTCATTATTTTTAAATAACTTCTCTGTAGCTATGAATATGATAATCGGTGGCTTACATTTCAGTGCTATGACCATTTACTTATTAATATACAACGGACTTGTTATAGGGTATAGTGCATGTCTTACTGATTTGACATATTTCCTATCATTTACTTTACCTCATGGAATAATAGAGTTATCTGCAATTGTACTTGCTGCGGGAGCAGGTTTTAGAGTTAGCCATGCATTATTGGTGTTGATAGATGGTATAAAAATTAATAAAAAAAATAGAAGTGAAATATTTGTTAAAAATGTTGAAATATGCAGTAAAATGTTATCGGATGTTTTAATTATAATTATATTAATTGCGGTAATGTTAATTATAGCTGCTTTTATCGAAGCAAATTTAACCATCCCTATAGGTAAACAATTAATGGGAATGATATATTTACAAAATTAAGATTAAAAATTAAAAAGAGGGATAAAATGGAACTAATTGATATAGGATTAAACTTAATGCATAAATCTTATGATAAAGACAGACTAACTGTTATGGAAGAAGCAAAAAAGGTTGGTGTTTCAAAAGCTATTATTACTGGAAGCAGCATCCCTTCAAGTATCAAAGCTGTTAATTTCGCTAAAGAACACAAGGATATTGTATATGCTACATGTGGTGTTCATCCTCATGATGCAAAAACTTGTGATGAAAACACTATTGAAACTTTGAAATCATTAACTAAAGAAGATTGTGTTGTTGCCATAGGAGAATGTGGATTAGATTATAATAGAAATTTTTCACCACAACCTGTTCAAAGAAAATGGTTTGAAAAACAAATTGAACTGGCAGAAGAATTAAATATGCCTTTATTTTTACATGACAGGGAATCTTATGATGATTTTGCAAAAATAATGAGAAAACATAAAAAAATAGCTTCCCGTTCAGTAGTTCATTGTTTTACAGGAACAAAATATGAAGCAGAAGATTACTTGGATTTAGGATGTTACATCGGAGTAACAGGATGGATTTGTGATGAAAGAAGAAATTCTGATTTACTAAAAGCTATAAAGATTATCCCACCTGAAAAACTAATGATTGAAACTGATGGTCCATTTTTATTGCCTAGAGATTTAACACCTAAACCTAAAAAAAATAGAAATGATCCAAAATATTTACCACATATATTAAAAAGAATTGCTAAAGAAAAAAATATGGATTATGAAGAATTAGAAAAAACTGTAACAAGCAATACAAAAAAATTCTTCAATATCTAATCAATTAATCTTTTGAAAAACCGTATAACGGTACTTCAAAAGTTTCTTTAACATCTTTCATAACTTCCGGTATGTTAATATGCTGAGGACATTCTTTAACACATAATCCGCATGCTATACAATCTGAAGCAATAGATTTATTTTCTACTTTTGTATAATTCACATAAGCATTTCCTACTGCTGTAAAACCAGAATTATTTTCTATTTTTTCATGATTATACCAATCAAATAATTTTGGTATATTGATATTCTTTGGACATGAACTTACACAGTAATTACATTTAGTACATGGTACTGTAATTTGACTATTAATTATTTCAGTCACCTTAGAAATAATTTCTCTTTCTTCTTCTGTGATTTTATCCATATTATCCATGATTTTAATGTTTTCTTCCATTTGTTCAAGACTGCTTACACCACTTAAAACCATAAAAACATCTTCCAAAGTTGCAACAAACTTCATTGCCCATGAAACAGGTTTTTCACCATTATATTCCTGCATTAACTTTTCAGCTTCTTCAGGAACATTTACTAAAAATCCACCTTTTAATGGTTCCATTATAATTACAGGCAAATTATATTTTTTGGCAACTTCATAACATTTTTTTGATTCTATTGCATCATTTTCCCAGTCAAGATAATTAATTTGTAATTGTATAAATTCCATTTCAGGATGATCTTTCAGAACATTATCAATATAATCTGCATTAGCATGTGTAGATAATCCCAAATGTTCAATTTTTCCTTCTTTTTTCTTATTTAATGCAAATTCAAATGAATTTACACCAATAAATCCTGCTTCAGAGAAACCACTCATATTATGTAATAAATAATAATCAAAATAATCTACACCACAACGTTGTAACTGTTCATTAAAAATAGGTTCTAATTGTTCTTCTTTTGTAATAGAAAAAAGAGGTAATTTATCTGCTATGAGAAATGAATCTCTAGGATATCTTTCCACTACTGCTTTACGTAATGCCACTTCACTTGCACCATTATGATATGGATATGCTGTGTCAAAATAATTAAAACCTGCTTCCATAAATTTATCTACCATCTCATTAACTTGTTTTTGATCAATGCTTTTCAAATCATCTTTATCGGTTAATGGTAACCTCATCATTCCAAAACCCATATTTTTCATAATATTACTCCCTAAAAATTCAAAACATTACCTACTGTTTTTTCAAGTATTCTATTTCTAACTGCAAAAATTTTATTTGATTATTGTAAAAGTCTTCTTTTTTCTTTTTTGATTCAATTAAAGTTTTTACTAAAAGATTCACTTTCTTTTCAATATCTTTAACTGACTCTTCTTTTTCTTTTTCAAGTTTATCAATTTTCAATGTTAAATCTTCAATTTTTTGTTGAATATTAGATACTTTAACCAAACCCAATTCTTCATCCATGGCATTATCTAATAAATCTTGCAAATTCAAACCTTTTGCTTTAATTAAATCCATTTTATCCTTATTAACTTTAACACAAGTACATTTGTCAAATTCTGTCATGAAGAACCCCTATTTTATGTATATAGTCTTTAAAATCAATTATTATATATATAAAACTTTAAATAAATAGATATCTTACCAATACAAATTTTGAAAATAAAATAAATAATTGACAATTTTTTAGAAATAATTATAAAAAAAATAATAAAAAATATAAATAATATAAAAAATAAGAGTAATAATAGTCATTGTTTAAAATGACTATTTTTATAATATAAATTATACAGGAGTTTTAAAATTAAAATATGAAAATTAATAAAGAAGCAACACTACTCTTATTGTTACTTATTTTTTTACTAAGTAACCCAATATATGCTTCAGAACAAGTAGAAACAAATACTGAGACACTAGAAAATCCAAATACATTAAATGAACTCCCCGAAAACACTTATGTTCAGGAAGCTTATTCAGACAATAGTTTAAAGAGTGCTATTTCAAACATAAGCCAATCTGAAAATAAGTACAATGAAATAAATCTTGAAACAAGAAATTATAATCTTAAAAATACATTAAATACCGAATTAAACAACCAAATAGAAAAAATAATCTCAATAAACGGAAATAATTCTATTATTGATGGAAATAATAAGCGAAAATTTGCAATAGTTGATAAAAATATTACATTAATTCTGAATAATTTAACAATAAGAAATATGAAATTTGACATTGGTGGTGCTATATCCAACAGTGGAACATTAATAGCCAAAAACTGTATTTTTGAAAATAACACATCCACTATGGAAAGTATGTATGGTGGTGGAGCAATATTTAATGATGGTAGCATGAATTTAATTAATTGTACCTTTAAAAACAACTATGCATATAAATCAGGAAGCAGCATTTACACTACTGGAAATTTAAATAACAACACAATTGTAAACATTAATGATTGTATTTTTGAAAATAACTATGCTGAAAGTGAATCAACATTCCACACATTTGGTACAACTGTTGTAAACATAGTTAACTCAACATTCAAAAACAATAATGCACCTTACGGATCCACAATTATCAATCAAAATTCAAACTTAACAATAAAAAAATCGATGATAATTAATGAAAACGCTGCAAACATTATAACAAATAACAAGAATTTAATAATGGATGAGGTGAATATTTCAAAAAACATCTTAAAAAAATCTGTACTTTACAATGACAATATTTTAATTATAAACAATTCAGAAATATATAAAACTAGTGCAGATTCTATTCTTGAAAATATATACAATACACAGATATACAACATGACCATAAATTTAAACAATGTTAATAATTCTATTATCTGCAACACCCCAAAAGAAGAATCAGAAGCAAATTTAAAAATTGAAAAATCACTCATATCCAACAATAAACTAAATTATAGTGGAATTGAAAATAATTTAAATTCAAAAACAATGATTTATCAATGTTTGTTCCTAAATAATACATCTACAAATGATAGTGGAATAATTGAAGATTTTTATGGACAAACATACGTTTATGATTCTGAATTTATAAATAATACCTTTATAAATTTATTTAAAGGAAATTTAAATAATTTTATAGAAGTATCTGACAACAAATATTTAGATAATAACTTAAATTCAGAAATGAATTTAAATTATACCTATGACAATGAAGCAATTAACATCAAAGGATTCATAAAAACAGATACTATTTATAATACTACAGTAAATACAGGAAATATCTATTTATTACAAGAAAATAATACATTATCTTATATAAAGTATAAGGGGAATGAATTTGAAATGAATTCAGCATATAACAATAATTCAAACCTCACATTAATATTATTATATGATGGACTAAATCATTTTAACAATCAGGAACAATACTTGAACATATCTCCCGATAATGATGAATATACAATAAAAATAGATAATTCAAGCGCTTATTACAGCTGTGGTGATTTAATACAGTACAGTATTTATGTAAGTAACATTGGAACAACAACAATTAAAAATATAAAATTACTAAATATCATCCCAACAGGATTATCATTTAATAGTTCAAACACAGAAATTGAAAACAATAGTATCATTTTAAATAAACTTGATATAAATGAAACTAAGGAAATTATTATTAACGCCAAAGTGAATGAATATAAAAATTTAAAGTTATATTTCGATATTTATGATGTAAAAAAAGATGAACATATCTTTTATGAAAAAAACGTTACATTTTTAGAACCAATAATAGAATTAAATAACATCACTGCTTCTATTGGTGATGTTGCAAACATCACGGCAAAAGTATATAATTTTAACAAAAAAGATATAGATAACATCTTATTTAAATTCCAATACAAAACAGAAAACGTTAATATTACCTTTGAAAACAATACAATTAATATTTTAAACTATAAATTTAAGGATAATTTAATTAATAAAAAATATGTAATTGAAATAATTTGTAGTGATTTATCACTGGAAAAAAACTTCTCCAATACATCTGTTGTATCTCTTTCAAAAATAGACACATATAGTATAATAAATACTGATTGTTCAAATAACTTATTAAATATAAGTGCAAAATTTTTGGATAATAATAACAAGGATATAATCGAAGGTACTGTTATTTTAAAAATAAATGGAAAAAGCATTAAATCATTTAAATTTAGTAACGGATTACTGGAAATAATCAATTTTAAAATTGAGAAAAAAATACAGTCAGATGAATATGACATATCATTAGTTTTTGTAGGTAACAACAAATACAACACTAATACAAATACTTCAAAGATTATTTTAAATAAAAAAGAGATTACTATGAACATTGCATATGAAGTAATTGATAATCAAATGATTATCCATGGGAAATTATCCGGTTATTCCAATAACTTTATTGATGAAGGATATGTTTGTTTTAAAATAAATGGGAAAAGTATTACCGAAAAAATAAAAATTTCAAGTCAGGAATTAACAATTAAAATTGATAAAAATTATTATAATGTCATAAAAAATTTAAGTATGGTTTACTATGGAAATGCTTATTACGAAGAGAAATATTTAACAATCCCTGTTGAATAAATTAACTGCTAAAAATAGACTTTTTTTTAAAAGTATAATTAAATATACTTTTTTTATTTTTTTTAAAAAGATATAAATAAGTTATAATTTATAATAATATCCATGGAGATGTTTTAGATGATTATCGTAAATGCAACATTAATACCAAAAGAAGGAAAACTAGATGAAATCGTTGAAAAAGCAGAAACTTTACTAAAAGAATCTCGTGAACATAAAGGAAATATAAGTTATAATTTATATAAAAATGTTGAAGACAACACATTAATGTTTGTAGAAAAATGGAAATGTAGAAAAGGTCTAGAAAAACATATGGAAAAAGAGGTATTTTTAGAATTTGGAAAATCAGTAAAAGATTTGTTAGCTAGTGATTTAGAAATAAAAATATATTCCGCTGAACAAATAATTGAATAATACAACAAATCTTTTTAACTAATATCTTCTAATACTACTTCTCTTTTTATTTTTTTTATTAATTCAGCAATTACCTTCGTATCATCAGACGGATTTTTTATATATGATTTTATAGTTACATCCACACCTGTTGAAGTAATATTTTTAATTTTTATCAAATATTTTGGTTCTTTTAAGATTAAAGGAGAATGATCCAATATTTTTTCTATTTGTGAAATTTTCTCATCCAGATTATATTTATTCAAAATTTTTATATCAAAAAATATTGCATAATATCCATTTCTAGTATGGTTTATAAAAGGTTTTGTAGTGAAAAGAACATTAGGCACGACCATATATGTTTTTTTATAATATAATTCTACTGATTTGAACCCTATTTTTTTAACTTGACCCTTATGACCATCTATTTCAATCATGTCACCTATTACAAATCTTTTTTCTAATACTATTATTATACCGGAAATTACATTTGATAACGTGTCTTTTGCAGCTAGAGTAACTGCTAAACTAACCAATCCTAAACTTACAATTAAAGAATGTAAATCTATTCCTAAAACTTGGAGAACAGCTAAAAATATTATTATAAAAAGAATATAACGAATAATTTTATTGAGTGAACTTAGGGAATTTGAATTAATTACATCTTTATCTAAAAACTTGTTAATAGCCACATTAATCAATTTATAAAATATTAGTGGAACTACCACAACTAAGATAAGATTAACTATGATTCCTAAATTTGGATCGATTCCGTTTAAATATTGTTCATACATTTTTTTCACAACAGATTAATTATTTTTATTATTAAATACTAATTACTAAATTATTTGTATTTAAAGATTTATAAATAATATTAACTGATTTTATGAAATTTTACCAGGAGTTTAATTATGGTCTTAACTGAATTATTAGCACCGGCAGGTTCTTATGATATATTAGTTGTAGCTATAAATGCTGGAGCTAATGCGGTATATCTTGCTGGCCAAAGATATGGTGCAAGGGCATTTGCTCAAAATTTTACATCGGAAGAAATAGAAAAAGCAGTGACTTATGCCCATTTAAATGGGGCTGCAGTTCATGTAACTGTAAATACATTATTTAACAGTACTGAAATTTTAGAAGTACTAAAATATATTCAATTTTTATATAGAACAGGAGTAGATGCTGTTATTGTACAAGATATTGGATTAATTTATTTAATTAATAAATTTATCCCAGAAATGGAAGTTCATTCATCTACACAAATGACTTTACGTGATTATAATAGTATCTTATGGGCTCATGATGAAGGAATTAAAAGAGTAATTTTACCACGTGAGATGAGTATAACTGAAATTAAAAACATTTCCACAAGATTAAAAGAAGAAAATATTGATATGGATTTGGAAGTATTTGGTCATGGTTCATTATGTTATTGTATATCCGGTGATTGCTATATGTCTTCTTTTATTTCTGGAAGAAGTGCAAATAGAGGTGCCTGTGCACAGCCGTGCAGATCTATGTATAAATTAAGATATCATAATCACAGCATAAGTAATGGATGTTTAATTTCGACCCATGATTTAGCTACTTATAAAAACGTTAAAGATATCTCTGATGCTGGTATAATTTCATTAAAAATCGAAGGAAGATTAAAATCAGAAGATTATGTTGCAACTGTTGTGAATGCTTATAGGACAATGATTGACCATATGGATGATGAAGACAATACAGAGTTAATTAAACATTTAGAAGAAGATTTGAATCTGATATTTAATAGATATTACACAAATGGTTATATCTTAAATGATAGTCCTGGTGAAGTAATGGGTAGGGAAAGTTCATTCCACCAAGGATTATATTTGGGAAGAATCACTTCAATTGATGGTGAAGATGTTATAATTAAATTTGATAATAAAGACCATCCTATATTAGAAAAAGGAGACGGTATAGGATTTAAACATAACAATCATATAAGAGGAATATATTTAGATAAAATTGTTGAACAAACTGATGATTACATCCATATACAAACTACGCGTGATATTAGAGTAGATTCTAAAGTATACATAAGTTATTCTAAAAAATTACATGACAGACAAAAACAATTCCAGAAAGAAATAATTAAACCCCATATTCCCTTATCTATGGATATAACTCCAAATAAAAAACGAAGTATGACAGTAAATGTTAGTTTCAAAGTTGATAATGAAGTAATCAGTTTTGGATATAAATCTGAAAGAAAATTTGATGAAGCAATTAATAAACCATTGGATGAAGAAACAATTATTAATCAAATGAAAAAAAGTGGGAATACACCATTTATAATTGAAAAAGTTAAGGTTACTGATTTACCAGATAATGTTTTCATGCCTATTGGAAAAATTAATAACATTAGGAGAAAAGTATTAGATATTGCATCCGAAAAACTATTAGAGTATTATGTACCTAACCCTAATGAAGCAGGTAGTATTCGTAAAAACATTAAAAAATATGTAAAAGAATGTAAAAATAAGAAGATTAATGTTAAAAAATCAGATTATTTATCACTTAATGTATATGTAGATAATATAGATTTATTAACAGTAGCAAATAGAAATGCCATAGACAAAATTTACTTTGATGCTTCATACTTATATGACAACAAAGAAGATTATTTCAACAACATAGAAGAATTAATGAGAAAAGCTTATAACATAGCAATTGATAAAGAATTAGTTTGGGTATTATCCGCTTTTACATCAAATGAAGATTTAGAAAAAATATCCGAAATAAACAATAACTTATTAAAAGACAATATAAAACTGTCTATTATGGGTGATTCACCATCATTAACAAGAACATTCCCCAACAATAACATATACGGCGGACATAATCTCAACATATGGAATGAATATAGTGTTGCAATGTTAGCAAAAAATAACTTTAAATCTGCAACAATTTCCAGTGAATTATCACATGATGAAATTAAAGAACTTGTCAAAAAATCAAAAAAATATAACACAATATTGGAATTAATAGTTCAAGGTAATCAAGAAATCATGGTCTCAAAAGATAATTTTTCAAATCTGAATGAAGGATTTGATCTGGATATAAAAACTGAAGAATATGTTGTACTGGAAGATAAAGAAAATAAAGCAAAATACAAAATATATTTTGATTATAACAATCAAAGTCACTTCTTCAACAATGATATGCTATGTTTAATTGATGAAATAGATGAATTAAAAGAAATGGGAATTGAAAGTATAACAATTGACGGAAGATTCACTAAGGATACATACTTATCTAAAATAATATCATTATATATTCAAAGATTACGTGAAAATAATCCTGATAAAAAATTTTCCGAAAATGTTGACAATATATCCTATTCCAAATTAAATAAAGGAAATTATAAGAATGAAAGAGTGCTTGAGGATTTAAATAGTCAAAGAAAAAGAAAAAGAAAAAGAAGTTAATTATATTTTTTTATATAACAATATAACATTCTTTTTTTTATAATCTAATTTTTTATTAATTTTACAGAAGTCAAAACCATTTTTCAAAAAGAACATACTTGAATCTACAAAAGAATTAGCTACAATATATTCCAGTTTATCTGAAGCATTTCGTCTTGCAGCATATACTATGTCATTTAATACATATGTAGCTAAAGAATTATTTCTAAATTCTTTAAAAACGTACAGACATAATAATTCAACGAGATTATTATTAATATTTAATGAAAAAAAACCAATCAGAACATCATTGTATAATATAAAATAATTTAAGGAATCTTCTGAAAAAAACTTATTATATTCTTTTTGATTAAATATATGTTCAAACTTGTTTTTTTGAAAAGTAGATAAGTGAATGTTATCTATTGTAAAACTCTGATAATTATAGCTATTAATTAAATTCATAATACTTTCTAAAATGTTTAATTATGTTGTTAAATCTCCTATTTTTTAATATATAATAAATGTTATTATAAACATTATATAAATATTTAGCTAATAATTTAAACAATATTCATTATATTAAACTATAAAAAAGATTAATCACATATAACTATTTATAATTGAAAATGTGATTATATGGTTGAAAATATAGACAATACTAAAAAAATCAAAGACAACATTACTGATTATGATTTTCTAGATTGGAGCTATGATTCAGTTTCTGGTTTAAAATATGGTATAAAACTGGGTGGAAAAAAAGGAATAAGCTTTGAAACAGATTATGAAAAATATAATCAATTATTAGAAAAATCAAAAACAGACAAAGAACTATCTAAACATAAAATTATTAACCAAAACCCATTAAATATAAAAGTAAACAATATTAATAAAGAAAAATTTGACTTTACTTTATGTATTGATACAACATCCGGACTTAAAGGAATTGATGAAACCAAAGTATTATTTCACAAATTATTACATTTAAGTAAAAAATTTGTATACATTTCACAAGTAAATTTTGATTCAGATGTTGTTTTATTTAAAAAAGGATTTAAAACAAATTTTTCAGACTGGTCTAGAAAAACAAATCATTTAACCAGCAACATTTTTTTCAACATATTATTTGATTTTTATAAGAAAGGATTCATAGAAGACTTTATCATATATTATACAGTACCTATTAAAAGTTCAAAAGATCCGGTAATACACCCATTAAATAGTCCGAAAAATCAACCAGAATTTAGTAATGAATCACATCCATCAAAAAATGAACATATAAAATTTAAAAATATATATAGAAATATTAATGTATTAATTACAAAAAATGGTTATAAAAAAATAGATCAAATTTTAGAATCAACAAAAAAAGATAACCATATCCTATATGATTCTAGAACAGGAATATATGACGATTCTACAGAAAAATTTAAAGATAAAAACAAAAAAAGAAGTGAAAACATCCTTGGAAAATTTAACAAATATCTAAATTCGGATGTTTAAAAGATAATTTTAAAAATAATTGATTTAAAGAATATTTTCAATCATTAACTGAAAAATATTATAGAAAAGTTTTTATTTAATCTTTTAAATAAATATTAAAGTAAAAGGCTTATAAAAAAAATTATAAGAATGAAAAAATGAAAAATATTTAAAATTAATAAATATTATTTTAAAGGAGATATGATTTTATATGACATGTACCATTTTAGTCGGTGGACAATGGGGAGACGAAGGTAAAGGAAAATGTATTACCTATTTTTGTACAAAAGATAAACCAGACATCATAGCAAGAGCAGGAGTAGGTCCAAATGCAGGACATTCAGTAGAATGTGATGGTGAAAAATATGGATTACGTTTAACTCCTTCAGGTTTTTTTAATACAGATGCAAGATTATTGATAGGTGCTGGAGTATTAGTTAATCCAGAAGTATTCAAACATGAATTAGAATATTTGAGCAAATATTCAGTTGAAGGCAGAACATTCATGGATGCAAACTGTGCAATTATTACTGAAAAACATACTCAAGCAGATAAAGATTCATCTTATCTTTCAAAAAAAATTGGAACTACAGGTAGTGGATGTGGACCAGCTAATGCTGATCGTATTAACAGAACTATTGATTATGCAAAAGATATTCCAGAATTAGAAAAATACATTACTGATGTTCCTAGTGAAGTTAACAAAGCACTTGCAGAAGGCAAAGATGTATTTATTGAAGGTTCACAAGGATTCGGTTTATCATTATACTATGGAACATATCCATATGTAACAAGTAAAGATACTTGTGCAAGTACAGCAGCTGCAGATGTAGGAATTGGTCCAACAAAAGTTGATGAAGTAATTGTTATTTTCAAAGCATATGTTACAAGAGTAGGAGAAGGTCCATTCCCAACAGAAATTTCTCCAGAAGAAGCAGAAAAAATGGGTATTGAAGAATATGGAGTAGTAACAGGTCGTAAAAGAAGAGTCGGACTATTTGATAAAGAATTTGCAAAACGTTCATGCATGATTAACGGTGCTACACAAATAGCATTAACTTGTATTGATAGATTATACCCAGAATGTGCAAAAGTAAACAAATATGACGATTTATCCCAGGAAGCAAAAGATTACATTGAAGATATAGAAAAAGATGTTGGTGTTCCAATTACAATCATATCCACAGGACCAGATCTTGCAGATACAATCGATTTAAGAAACGAAAAACTAAATTAATCTCCTTTAAATTTCTTTTTTTAAAAACAAATTAATTACAATAAAAAAAAAGTATAAGATGCTTATTGTGCATCTCTGTACATATGTGCGAATTTTGGATCATAAAGTTTTGACTGTTCTCCACTTTGTTGATCTAAAACATCACCCACAACAATCATTGCTGTTTTTGTAAAACCAGCTTCATGTACTTTTTGAGCAATATTTGTTAAATTACCTCTAACAATTTCTTGATCAGGCCATGTAGCTTTTTTAACAACTGCTACCGGAGTATCTTCCCTATATTCTTTAAGTAATTCTGTAACAACATCATCTATCATATGAATTCCTAAAAATATACACATAGTTGCATTATGTTCAGCTAATTTACATAAAGCTTCTTTAGATGGTTTAGGTGTTCTACCTTCAGGTCTTGTGATAATGATAGTTTGTGATACTTCAGGTAATGTTAATTGTGATTCCAAAGCAGCTGCAGTACCAAATAAACTACTTACACCAGGAATAATTGTAAAATCAATATCTAATTCTCTTAATTGATTAATTTGTTCTGCTATAGCACCATAAATAGCAGGATCTCCCGTATGAACACGTGCAATAATTTTATTTTCTTCATGAGCTGTTTTAATTACATCAATAATTTCATCCAAATTCATTTCGGCACTATCATAAATTGCAGCATCTTCTTTTGCTATATCCAATACAGATGGATTAACCAAAGAACCAGCATAAATGATTACATCAGAGTTTTTAATTGCTTCAGCACCTTTTACTGTAATTAACTCAGGATCTCCCGGACCTGCACCTATGAATATTACTTTACCTTTATAATCTTCAAAATTCATATTATATTCTCCATTCATTTTTGGGTCGATATAAATAGTATCTATTTTATAAATAATATACCTTTTTTTAATAGTAATTTAATAGTATTAAATCAATGTTTAAATTTATTTAAAAAATCAGTTAATACTCCGGAAAATATTAAAACTATCCCCATTATAATCACAAAAATACCCACAGCATTCAAATAAAGATTATTTGAAAGAGATGTTGCCTGTATAGATAAATAAATTAATATTCCAAAAAATAGAATAATAGCACCACTTATACCATAGAAATATAATGGCCTATTAAATCT
>OCVV012877514.1_pt1 | contig 29008 bp, 25 predicted proteins | sample 1539721 | NCBI WGS metagenome assembly OCVV01 (sample SAMN02144230, study PRJEB22623) | gut metagenome | biome: sheep rumen | host: Ovis aries | place: New Zealand | reverse complement strand
CGCCCTCAAAAACTGACAAAAATCCAATCAAATCAATTGGCTTCGCCGAGCTAAAGGTTCAAAAATCAATCCGACATAATTTTTAGAACCAACCATTATAAAAAATCTACGGAGGATAGGAGGATAGGAGTTTAAGTCTCTGAGGATAATATAACCTCAAAAGAATCGTCCTCGTTGAAGGAATCATTTCTTTTTAGAATCTATTGTACCAAGTTTATTAATACGATAATATACGGTAATTTATGTTTTGTTTTAACACGAATTGCCATGAATTAACCGCAAACCTATAGCTCGGCGAAGCCAATTTTTCGTAAATTATTTGTTTTAAAACGTACCAAGTAATTTTTATCATTACTTAAGATATTGATATGAGAAAAATTGTCATAAGCAACGTTGGTCCAATAACCGGTCGCGTTAAAATCATTTTTCGTCGGTTCTGCGTGCTGATAGGACCCCAGAGCAGCGGAAAGAGTACTATAGCTAAACTTCTTAGCACCTGTATGTGGCTTGAGAAGGAGGCATGTACTACGCTTTCTGAAAAAGTGTTGCCTGACGGAGTTGATTTTAGGAACTTTGTTGAGGACTTCCATAGGATGCATGGCTATATTCACCCTGAATCTTCCGAGGTGAAGTACGAGTCGGATTTTGTGATTATCCAATATGTCCATGGAGATTTCACACTCCGCATCAAACCTAACAACAAGTATCGTCGTATCAAAGTCTCTTACATTCCTTCAGATCGTAATGTCATTACAATGAAGGATTTGGAGTTGCGTGAGATGGAATCCACCAATTTCCGCAGTTTCCTTTTCGACTGGTTTTACTGTCGTAAGTATTTTAATTCAGAAAACAAGACCGATATCTTGGAGTTGGGTGTCAAATACTACTTTGAGAAAGTGGGCGGAGAGAATCGTGATACCATCATCCATCAGAATGGCCATACTTACAGCACTTCGCTCTATGATGCTTCCAGTGGTATGCAGTCAGCAGTTCCATTGGTTATTACAACAAAGTTCTTCACAGGTAAGTACTTTGATGTTTATGATAAAGAAGTCTCATTTGAGGTCGAACAGCGCAAGGGAGAGCTTATTGGGCGACTGGTAAGTAAGTATTTTCCAGCGACAGCTGAGAAATCTTCTTCGCAACAGTTTATAGATGTTACAAAGGCAGGTCCCGCACAAGAAAACACATCTTACGAAGCAGCATTAGCCGTCAGGGATGACTTCAATCGTCTTACATCTCCAAACAGCACAGCATTCGTCATAGAGGAACCAGAACAGAACCTGTTCCCGCAGACTCAGTTAGATTTAATGAAAGATATCATTAGCTGCTGTAACAACGAACTGCATCCCAGCATCGCAATGATCACTACTCATAGCCCATATATTTTGTCCGCAGTCAATATTCTAATGTTTGCTGGTAAGTTGGCCTCGATGGGCGTAGATTCCGAGCTATTTAGCGATGTCGTTCCTTCCAGATGTATCATAAAGCCAGACGATATAGAGGTTTATGCAGTGAAAGACGGTTCCTGCCATACTATCAAGGAACCTAATACTGGTTTGATTAATCAAAACGACTTGGATTCTGCATCTGAGTATAATGCCAGTGTGTTTGATAAGTTGTACAAGTTGTATGTGTCACGATTATAAGGCAAATGATACCAACATATTTGAACGATTTGCATCTTGATGTAGTGTTAGTTGCCTATACTTCCAATATCGAGGCTTACTTACAGGAATCGAATGGCAACGAGCATATTGTGGATTCAGAGACACTAAAGATTTCGGGTTTTGTCACATCAACATTTGGTCAGCCAGAAGAACTTGAGCTAAAATATTTTGATGTGCAAAATCCTAATAGGAAAGATTTTTCACTTTTGCAAATAGACAATGGTGTAATATCATCAGTTGCCCCCACTAAACGATGCGACTGTGCTGTGATTACTGACCAAGTTCTTTCCTTTATAGAATTCAAAGCAAACGCCCTTTCTTCAAATACAAAGACCATAAAAAGCAACTATAAGTCAGCAATGAAACAATTGCAAGTAACAATTGATATTTTCAAGACTGGTGTCGCTGATTTAGGATGCTCTTTGAGCACTTTGCGTTCTCTTGAAGCTTTTGTCTGTTTTCGTAGAGGATATCCCAGAGTAACAACATCAGAGATGACCTATAGAACTCATTTTGCTGCTCGGACGCATGTGCCTTTGTCGTTTGAGCCGACTAAAGTCTTATAAATACTTTTATTAGGTACCGTGTATTGATGAATACGATCTAATCTGGTTTACAGATAGAGTATTGATATTCCAAGTAATGCAAAGGAAACTCCTCACTCCTCACTTTTTATAGATGACGTTAAATAAAATTGAAAATGCCTTTTTTGAGTTGCTTCGTATCGCCTTGGGTACGCAGGAAAAGATGACTGTTGCCCTGAATGATACGGAATGGAAGGATGTGGCGCAAATGGCTGTGAAACAAAGTGTTTTAGGCATCCTCTTCACTGCTGTGGAGACATTGCCCGAGGAGCAACGACCCTATAACGACCTCTATATCGACATGTATAAGTGGGTCGATACCATTGAGCAGCGCAACGAGCACATGAACAGGTTGACTGCCAGTGTGAGCAACCGCTTCCGCAAAGATGGTTTCCCTAATTGCATTATGAAAGGTCAAGGCGTTGCCCTCCTCTATCCCAAACCCCTCCGTCGCCATTCGGGTGACGTTGATGTCTGGCTCAAAGGGAAACGCAAGGACATCATAAAATATGTGAAGAAAATACCCAGTGCAGAGAAGGCAGAATATCTTCATATAGGTTTTAAACTTAACAAGAAAGATATTATAGAGGTTCACTTTCGTCCGTCATGTGCATTTAACCCAATTGTGAATCATCGCTTAGAAAAATGGTTTGCAGAGAAACAAGATGAACAAAATAATCATATTGTTACAATACCTAATACTGAATACAAAATACCAGTTCCAACTATAGAATTCAATGTCATTTTTATCCTTCACCACATATATCGCCATTTTTTCAATGAAGGCATAGGAATTCGACAACTCATTGACTATTTTTATGTGATTAAAGCATGTGATACTTTGGAGGAGTCAGTTAAGAATAGAATAACACATTCACTTTCTCAGTTTGGTTTAGATAAATTCTCAAGGTCTATTTTTTGGATTTTAAGAGAACTATTTGGTATGAACACAGATAATTATTTCATGGTTGATTGTGATGAGATAGGAGGAACTCAAGTACTAAATGAAATACTTATCACTGGAAATATGGGATATGGCGACCCAAATAGGAAAACAAAACGATTTGATCGTATCACGCATAGATACAAACGATTAGCAAATTTCATTGTTAATTATCCAAGTGAAATTCTTTTACGTCATCCTTTCTTGGCATATCAAAATGTAAAGATGTACTTCACTGATAATTAGTTTTATAATCATAGGATATTTTTTACCACACATGACATTTTCTAAAAGCAGAAAACAAGTACTATTACTATACACCACTACTTTGTTTGGTGTTTTTTTGGGTATCCTTTCGTCCATCCTTAATACTCATTTCTTATCACCTGAGGATTATGGTGATGTTCGTTATGTTCAGAACATTATCCATTTTGTAGCCTCACTTTTACTCTTTGGCTATTTCCTGTCTGGTAGTAGATTGTTAGCTTTATCTGATGATGAGAAGTATAGCAGGAGAATACGAGGTTCAATGATAGTTATTTTATCGATAGCCTCTGCTGTTTTGTTATTGAGCACTTTTGCATCCTTTTTTTTCCATTCGTCCAAGCCTCATGTTGCTGAGCTTTTTCTTATTTCCCTTCCTGTATGTTTTCAGCCACTTTTTCTCAACTATGTAAACACAACAGCTCAAGGAGATAACCAGATAGGACGATTGTCTGCTGCAAGATTGCTGCCTGCTTTTTTCTATATTCCTATTGCCTATTTCGTTTATAGCCAATATGGTGCATCTTCCACAAAGATGATTTTGCTTCAGTGGGGAATTGCTACAATCATTTTGTTAAGTATCATTCTTTCTACTCGCCCTTCTTTTGTTAATCTCAAACCTGTTTTTAGAGAACTGAATAAGGAGAACAAGAGTTATGGAATTCAACTATACATTGGTTCTCTGGTGATGGTAGCTACAAATTATTTAGCTGCAATTTTCTTAGGTATATTCAATGAGGATAACACAGAAGTTGGTTTTTATACTTTGGCAATGACTGTAACATCCCCTTTGTCAACACTCCCTGCTATCATAGGAACAACATATTTCAAAAAATTTGCCAAAGAACCAAGAATTCCATCAAGAGTTATGAAATTCACTATTTTGATGACAACTGGCTCTTGCATATTATTTATTCTACTTATCAAACCAATCGTCATACTTATGTATTCTGAACGATATGCTGTTGTTGGTACTTATGCCTCTTGGTTGGCTGTTGGTTATAGTGTCCATGGATTCGGTGATATGATCAATCGTTATTTAGGTTCTCATGGACAAGGAAAATCCATTCGAAATTCCAGTATTTTTAATGGTATCTTCAAAATGTTTGGTTATATTGGGCTGGTTTATTTGTGGAATACTAATGGAGCATTGTTAACGAATGTTCTTTGCTCTATTATTTATTGTATAAGTCTTTTATATTATTATAGAAGATTTATTACTAAGACGGAATAAATATTAAAGTTATGAAATATAATTATGTCATATTGGGCTCTTCATGGGATTTATATAAAACTATTTATTCGGATTTAAAGGGTCTCAAAAATGCACTATATATAGATGATTTTCGTCCTTCAAAACATAGTTTAACGGGTATTTTATATCGTATTCATTTTAATGCTAAACTTAATAGTTTTATAACTATTCCAGGAAAACAGCATTGGAATAAGTCATACTTTAATGATACATTTGTTGAGCATCGTCCGATATGTTTTGTTTTTTTTACGAATTGGGTTTATTTAGATAATTTCGGATTTCTTGATTACTTAAGAAAGACCTACTCCAACTCAAAAATGGTGTGGTTTATACAGGATACCGTTAAGAATTCTATAAACTCTTTACATAAACCAATTTCAGATGTTTTGGAACTGAAAAAGAAATTTGATGTTGTACTTTCTTATGACAAAGGTGATTGTGAAAAGTATGGTTTTACTTATCATCATACCATTTTTTCTGGGATAGACTTGGATGAAAATGTAAAACCTCAATACGATGTTTTTTTTCTTGGCAGGTCCAAAGGAAGGATTAAAGATATTCTTAGAATGTATGAAATTCTGCGGGACCATGGGCTGAAATGTAATTTCCATATTACGGGTGTTCCTGAAGAACAACAAAAGTATTCTGAGGAGATAGTTTATAATAATCCTATGAGTTATTTAGATAACTTGAAAAATGTGACTCAGTCGAAATGTTTGTTGGAAATTATGCAAGAAGGTGCAGATGGCTTTTCAATTCGTACTAATGAGGCCATTTGTTTGAATAAGTTTTTGATTACAAATAATGAAGCCATCAAGCACGCACCTTTTTATAGATCTGATTATATAGAAGTCTTTGAATCTTCTAATTTTCACATAGACGAATCTTTTGTTAATAGATTGAGAATCAATGATAGAATTGATTACCATTATAAAGATTATTTCAGTCCCATAAAATTGCTGGAATTTATTGATAAAAAATTATAATCAATTTATTCATAATTTAAAAACGCGAACAACAAAAGCTTTGTTCTTAATGTAAACTTCTTTTTAAATGCTTTATTATATTCCATTTCTTTTCTTTTCTTTTTTACTAATCATTATTTTAAGAAAGAAAAGACAATTTGATTTGTCTTGTTACATACTATCAATTTTTGCTGTTAGTGCTTTTTTTTCCATTCTTAGAGAGAGCGAGGGAATGAGAGTTTTTGTTGCTGAATTTTATGAAATATCAGTTGAAGCCACTTTCGTTTATTGTGCTTTAATTGGTTTATGTGTACTTCCCTTTGCACTTTGTCCCAATCCAAAACTATCAAACTTTCAACTGTTTTCTAATCCTAATGTATTAAAATACTTAGCGATATTTTCCTTTGTTTATTTACTGATAATTGTTGCTTTTTCAGCCACTACTATCTATAGCATTCTGACAGGCAATCTTGGCGAATTACGTTTTATGGTTTATGAGGGTGAATCAGAATATCATTTATTTGATAATTTTCCACCTTTAGTCAAAAGTCTATTATCAATTCCTAATTTTATATTTGGAAACTCTTATATATTACTATTTTTAGCATTTGTTGCTTACATCTGTCCTCTTCCCAAGAGATATGCATATATGTTATTTCTTTCTTCACTTTGTGATCCAATAAAAAGTATTATTAACATTGATAGAAGTCATACAACATATTGGATTTTGACTTTAGGGGCTTGTCTTGTTCTGTTTAAGGATAGTATTTCTATCAGAAAAAACAAGCATTTACTATTTTTTGTTGGAGGAATCCTTTCTGTATTTGTTATATATCTTTTTATGGTTTCAGATTCCAGAGCAGATTATATCGAAGGGGATAGTTCAGTTAGTCTAATTGATTATTTAGGTCAATCATATATAAATTTCGCCTATTTTTATGATAACTATGACACTCAAGATTCATATCTACAACAATACTTCCCATTCTTGTACCTACTATTCTCACCAGAAACCCCCCGAGGGCTTGAATTGATGGATGTAATCGAGATTCAAGAAGGAATAAAAACTTCAGTTTTTTATACATATCTTGGTTATGCTATCATTGCAGGAGGGAAGTCTCTACTTATCACTTTTATTATAGTATATTTGATTATCACGTTTTCAGGTCTTTATTATTTGTCTCCTAAAAGATATTTCTATGACTTGGATTTTTTATACTTTTATTATATCACAAGTTCTATTATGTTTTTAGGACTTTTTTCTTATTTCTACTCAAGTCCACCAAGAAATTTTTCAACTATAGCAATGTTTTTAATATTATTTATAACACAAAGAGTTAGATATAAATAAACAGGATATTTTGTTGTAGATTTTTTAATATTTTTTTCATCAATCACAAATATGAAAAGACAAACACTTGACAAAATAATTAAAAATCCAAGAGTTTTACTCTCTATTTTTTTGCACAAGCTTGCTTTTTTATTTAAAAACGACAAATTTTACCTTCAGTTAGCTTATAGAGTGAAATTTGGAAAGGAACTCAATTTGGATCTCCCAAAGACTTTCAATGAAAAGTTGCAATGGCTGAAATTATATGACCGTCGTCCTGAATACATTACAATGGTTGATAAATATGCTGTTAAAGACTATGTGGCGAAAAAGATAGGAGATGAATATATTATTCCTACTTTGGGTGTATGGGATAGAGTGGAGGATATAGATTTTAATAGTCTTCCTCAACAATTCGTACTGAAAGTTACTCATGACTCTGGTGGTTTGGTTATTTGTAAGGACAAAACGAATTTAGATTTTGAAAAGGCAAAAAGAAAACTGAATAGATCATTAAAGAAGGATTATTTTATTGCATCTCGAGAATGGCCTTATAAGGATGTTCCTCACCGTATCATAGCAGAAAAATATATGTCTGATAATGGTGCAGAGCTTGCGGATTTCAAAATTCACAATTTTAATGGCATTCCAAAGATTATTTTAGTTTGTCGCGATAGATACAGTAAAACAGGTCTAAAAGAAGACTTTTTTAATGAACGATGGGAACATTTAGATTTATCTCGACCCAATTGCCTACACTCGGATATAGTAGAGCCTGCACCAAAAGAATTAAACGAGATGCTAACATTGGCGAAAACCCTTTCTAAGGATATTCCATTTGTTCGCACTGATTTTTACATCATTGATCACCATGTGTATTTTGGTGAAATTACATTCTTCCCTTCTTCTGGATTAAAACCTTTTGAACCGGACCATTGGGACTCAACTCTCGGCAGCTGGATCGAATTACCTTCAAAGATGTAAAGATATGATAGAATTAATTGTAGCAGGCGATTTAAGTCCTCAGAAGAGGGCTGCAAAACTAATTGATGGTTTCGAAAATGAAAAGATATTCGGTAAAGTACAACCCATAATAGCCTCTGTCGATTATTCTATCGTCAATCTTGAGGCACCAATAGTCAATGGACCTGGGAAACCTATCGAAAAAGCAGGTCCTAATCTAAAATGTAGTAATAAAGTGATTCAATCTCTTCAATATTGTGGTTTTGATTGTGTTACATTAGCAAATAACCATTTCTATGATTATGGTGAAGAAGGGGCGATAACAACATTTAATGAATTAAAGGATGGAGGAATAGATTATGTGGGTGCAGGAACAAATCTTAAGGATGCCTCTAACACTTTATTCAAAACTGTAAAAGGAAAGACGTTTGCTTTTATTAATTGTTGTGAACATGAATATTCTATAGCAAGCGATGAAACAGCTGGTTCAAATCCTCTGAATCCCATTCAACAGTATTATAAAATCCAAGAGGCAAAAGCAAAGGCTGATTATATTATTGTGATTGTGCATGGTGGAATTGAACATTATCAGTTACCTACACCTCGAATGACAGAAACGTATCGTTTCTTTATTGATGCTGGAGCAGATGCAGTGGTGAATCATCATCAACATTGTTATAGTGGTTATGAATATTACAAGAATCGTCCTATTGTTTATGGATTAGGTAATTTCTGTTTTGATAAGAATGGGAAAATAAAAGGGAGTTGGAATGAAGGCTATTTATTGAAATTGCAGATTGAAGGTCTTTCAGTTTCATTGGAAACGATTCCATATAAGCAATGTGATGAAGAGCCAACAATCATCTTGATGAAGGATGAAATGAAGGCACAATTTAAGGATAACATTACGGCTATAAATAATATTATTCAATCAGAAGATCTACTGTCGGAAAAATATGAAAAGCATGTGATGGAAAAAGCTAACCTTGGTGTATTTACTCCTTATTCAAATAGGTATTTTAAAGCATTGTACAATAGGGGCTTTTTGCCTTCATTCTTGTCTTCAAAAAAAATACTGCAGATTCTTAATGGTATAAAATGCGAATCACATCAAGACAAGATTATTAGGCTTTTGGAGATGAAATGTCAAAAGAAATAAAATAATCTTTGGAGGATATCTATACTTTGTTATTTGTTGAAATCTATAATTATTTATGCAGATTTCTATTTTCATTGGAGGTTTATCAGGTGGTGGTGCTGAACGAGTTGCTTGCAATTTGGCTAACTATTTGTTATCAAAAGGTAATTTTGTTCGTATTATTACCATGTCTGAAGAAATTCCTGCGTATTATTTAGATGAATGTATAACAATCCAGAGTTTATTATCTAAGGAAGAACGTAGAAGTACCCTTTATAATTGGATTCTTAGAGTTAAAAGACTAAGAAAGGCATTAAAAAAACAGAAGGATGGTTGTTTCATTGTGATGCTACCATATACTATTGTTTTAATGTTGGCATTGCGTAAATTGACCCAAGCAAAAATAATTGCAGCAGAGAGGTGTATGCCTAGTTCTTATAGCAAACAAAAGCAAACTCTGCTTCTGAAAACTTGCAACAATGCGGATGGATGGATTTTTCAGACTCCTGAGATTAAAAAGTTTTATGAAAATAAATTAAAGGGTAAAAAGACGATTGTCATTCCTAATGCTATAAATCCTGAATTTTTAGAAAAAAAAGAATGTAAAAATACTAATAAAGAAATCATAACTGCAGGACGAATGACAGAACAGAAGAACCATCTTCTTCTGATTCGGGCATTTTCAAAAATAGTGTCAGATTTTCCAAATTATCATCTATCCATTTATGGGGAAGGTCCTAAAAGAAAAGAGATAGAACAGTTGATATCCGAATTAGGACTAGAAGGAAAAATAAATTTACCAGGATATATCAATGATGTACAAAATAGAATAAACAATGCTTCCTTGTTTGTCCTTTCTTCAAATTTTGAGGGAATGCCAAATGCGTTGATGGAAGCGATGGCAATGGGGGTTCCTTCCATATCAACGGATTGTGATGGTGGCGGTGCTCGATTCTTAATTGAAAATGGAAAGAACGGATTGTTGGTTCCTAAAAATGATGTAGATGCTCTTGCTGCGGCTATGCGAGACCTTCTTTCACATCCAGAAAAAGCAGAACGCTTGGGTGAGGAAGGCCGAAAACTCTGTGAACGTCTTGCACCTGAGAAAATTTATGGTGAATGGGAAGAGTTCATTAAAGATGTTGTGAATAATTAGTATGAAAATTACATTTGTCACATCTACTTTAACATCAGGGGGAAGCGAGCGTGTGATGTCGATTCTTGCAAATGGACTCTGCAAGAATAATCATCAGGTGGAGATTCTATGCCTGAACAAGCATCTTGTTTACTATTCTGTTGACGAGCGCATTAAAATATTTTTTATAGAAGAGGAAACCAAAGGGGGTGGATTGCTAAAAAAAATAATTTGGCTTCGGAAGCATGTGAAAGAATCACAGCCTGATGTTGTGATTCCATTTATGGAGGCTGTTTATTGTGTTACTTTATTGTCACTTATAGGACTACCTATTCCTGTCATTTCTTCAGAGCGAATAGACCCTCGTAAATCTCCTTTCTTGCGCAATATTCTTCGTTGTATATTCCTACCTTTGACCACTCATTTGGTTGTTCAGACAAATGACATAAAAAGTTATTATCCTTCTTTTATTCAGAAGAAAACCACCATCATTTATAATCCAGTAGAAGAAAAAATGTTGGAGGAATGGCATGAACAAAAGTTGGATAGAATCATTAATGTTGGTAGGCTATACCCACAAAAAAACCAAAAAATGCTGATTGATGCTTTTGCTGAAATATGCAATGAATTTCCAAGCTATCAGCTATATATTTTTGGTGACGGACCAGAGAGACCAAGGCTCGAACAGCAAATAACGGACAGAAATCTAACAGATAGAGTTTTTCTACCAGGAAGGAGTTCAGAAATAGCGAAGGAGTTAGCAAAATCCAAGCTGTTTTGTTTATCAAGTGATTATGAAGGAATGAGTAATGCAGTGATTGAGGCTCTTTGTATAGGTCTTCCTGTTATTTCGACAGATGTGTCTGGAACAAAGGAGCTGATACATACAGAAAATGGTATCGTTGTAGGAATCAACGACAAAAAAAGTATGGTGAATGCTTTGAAATCTCTACTTGCTAATCCTCAGAGAATGAATGAAATGTCAAGAGCTAATAGAAATATAAGTCATCAATTCAAAAAAGAAGAAATAACATTACAGTGGGAAAAACTCATTGAGAAAATCGTAAGAAAACACCTATGACTCACACCATTAAACATAATTTACTTTTTCTCATAGCTAAGTCTTTGTTTTGGGTTCCCGACATGATGATGCTAAAACTACAGTATCGGATTAAAATGGGAAGGTCGATAAATACAAAGAATCCCCAGCGATATACAGAGAAATTGCAACTATATAAGGCGCATTATCACAATCCTGAAATGTTGGAGTGTGTGGATAAATATACTGTTCGTGAATTTGTAAAAAGAAGATTGGGAACAGATAAGTATTTAAACACACTATTCCAGGTGGCTGACACAGCAGATGGAATAGACTTTGATTCTTTGCCTAATAAATTCGTTCTGAAAACAACAGACGGTGGGGATGGTGCGAATGTATTAGTTTGTACGGATAAGTCGAAACTCGATATTGACGAAACTATTAGAAAAGTTAATAGCTGGCGAAACAAAAAATACTATATTGTGTCGAGGGAGTGGGCATATAAGGGTGCTAAGCAATCACGTGTGATAGCAGAGGCTTATTTGGAAGATGACGCTAATGCGGACGGATCGATTGATGATTACAAATTCCTTTGCTTTGATGGAAAATTCAGATATTTGTGGGTGGATAAGGATCGCTTTTCGCATCATAAGCGTGGGTTCTGGGATGAGAACCTTCAGTTCCTTCAAGGAGTATATAGTGATTGGCCTACATTCCAAGGGAATGGCATCGACTTACCTGAGAACATTCAGGAGATGATAGAGCTGTCGGAGAAGTTGGCAGCAGGATTTCCTTTTGCCAGGATTGACTGGTATAACATCAAGGGTAAAATCACATTTGGTGAAGTAACTTTCTACCCTTGGAGTGGTTATGTGCAGTACACACCTGATTCTTTTGATTTTGAATTGGGAAAATACTTCAATATAAAATAGTAGGGATGACAATATCCGTATTGATTTCGGTTTATCAATCAGAGAAAGCTGACTATTTGAATAGGGCTTTAGAAAGTGTTTGGGATGACCAAACATTAAAACCTGATCAAATAGTGTTGGTGGAAGATGGGGCTTTAGGTGAAGCACTTCGTGACGTGGTTGACTGTTGGAAAGAAAAGTTGGGCGATGTGCTGACAATTGTGAAAAACGAGACTAACCTGGGCTTGACAAAATCTTTAAATAGAGGATTGCAAAAGGTGACATCGGATTTAGTGGCACGTATGGACAGCGATGATATATCTACTCCACAACGATTTGAGTTGCAGATGAAATATATGGAACAGCATCCAGATATAGATGTTTTGGGTGGTTCCCTTCAGGAGTTTGATGATGAGAATAGCTGTCTGAATGTTCGACATTATCCATTGACGCATGAAGATGTGCTCAAGACCATGTATAAAGTCTGTCCTGTGGCTCATCCCACAGTAATGATGCGTAGGAGGATGTTTGATAGTGGGTTGAAATACAACGAGAAATACAGGATGAGCCAAGATATAGCTCTATGGTATGATGCGGTTATCGAGGGATTTCATATTGCCAACATAGAGGAAATCACTATTCTTTTTCGTCGTGCTAACGATGTGTATAAAAGACGGAGCAGAGTGAAGGCTTGGAATGAATTCTGTATTTATATGAATGGCATCAAACGTCTTTATGGAACGTTCACTTTGAAATATATCTATCCGATAGCCAGACTCATCTTTAGATTGATGCCTGTTTGGATTGTGAAATGGGGATATCAGAGCAAATTGAGACGAGTTGTTTCAGAAGGTAGGAAAGCAAGATAATTTTTTCATAACTAATACAAAATTATTAATTACCCTTTTTAAAATGTACACATTAGTTACTATATTATTCACATTTTTTATGTCCTTGATATTAGGATTCTTAGTGCTTCCTAAAATTATTGAGGTAAGTTCGGAAAAGAATCTTTATGACATGCCTGATTATAGGAAAGTACATGGCATTCCTATACCAAGATTGGGAGGGGTGGCTTTCTTCCCAATCATTCTGATGGTGGTGTGTTTTACCATGGCTTGTAGTTATCTTGTAGGCTATAAAAGCTTAAGAGGTGACACTTTTGTATTGTTCACAAGATATATGCTACTGATTTCAGGACTCACTATTCTTTATCTTGTTGGAATCATGGATGATCTTGTTGGTGTGAGCTTTAAGATGAAATTTCTTGCTCAAACCGTTTGTGCTGCTCTATTCCCTTTGTCGGGTTTAGTTATCAACAATCTTTGGGGACTTTTTGGCATCCATCATCTTTCGCCTTGGCTGAGCATTCCTTTGACTATGTTTTTAGTTGTTTACATAACCAATGCTATTAATCTGATTGACGGTATTGATGGGTTGTCATCAGGTCTTAGTTGTATTGCTTTTCTTGCTTTGGGATTTGCTTGTGCCATGGAGCAGCAATATGTTCATAATATGCTTTGTTTTTCGGCTTTAGGGGTTTTGTTGGCGTTTTGGTATTACAATGTATTTGGAAATGCCGAGAAAGGGACGAAAGTCTTTATGGGTGATACGGGTAGCTTGACCTTGGGCTATCTGCTCAGCTTTATAGTTATTTATATGGGCAAAGAGTCTGGTCATTATTTTCCGCAAGGAACGCTGTTGATAGCGTTTTCCACAGTTCTTTTGCCCATGTTAGATATTGTGAGGGTTGTGTTTTCTCGTTTCCGTAGGCGTGATCCATTGTTTTTGCCAGACAAGAATCATATTCATCATAAGTTGTTGAGAACGGGATTGAGAATTAGTGGAGTGCTAATCGTGCTCTTGTGTCTCTCTGCTGTTTATATTGCGATTGCTATTGGAGGTGTATTGGCTGGTTTGAATTATACTTTGATTTTCTGTATTGAAATCGCACTTTGGGTTATTGTTCAGTGTACCATCAATCATTTCATTCATAAAAGAGAGGGTGATAAGACTAAGGAGATAGACCAAATTGCCTTTGGACATGTGAAAGGGTTTATTGTACCTGAGAAGAAGGAATAGCTTTGGCGTTGGCGTCTGGGAAGATACAGATTGGGAATGAGGGATGGCTTCGGCAAAACCGAAGCGTACAGAGAAAAAGAAGACCGAAGCGTACTGAGAAAGAGGGAAGAGTCAACAAATTTGGCTTCGCAGAGCTAAAGATTTCACAAATTCTCAACTATATTATAGATTTTGGCGTTGAAATAATTTATTTTTATGGAATATCAATATCATATTTTTTCTCCTTACAGGGTGTGTCCATTGGGCGCACATGTGGATCATCAGCATGGACTGGTGACAGGTTTTGCCATTGATAAGGGTGTCGATTTGTGGTTTACACCAAGGAATGATGGTGAAGTACATTTGGAATCCAGAACTTTTGAAGGATTGGTGAATTTTAATGTCACTATGGCTTCGCAGGTGAAGGAGGGTAACTGGGGTGACTATGCCCGTGGTGCCAAATATGCGTTAAGAAAACGATTTGTGCTGCGCTATGGTATCGATGGTGTGATTCAGGGTTCGTTGCCTGTGGGTGGTTTGTCTTCGAGTGCTGCCGTACTGATTGCTTATGTAATGGCTTTTGCGAAGGCGAACGACATCGAATTGAAGCCAATGGAAATCGTGAAGATTGCTTCTGAGGCGGAGCGAGAGTATGTAGGCTTGAATAACGGTATCTTGGACCAGGCTTGTATTGCTTTGGGTCAGAAAGATGGTCTGTTGTTCCTGGACTGTGATACAGATGAATACCGTATCATCAAGCGTCATCCAAAGATGCCTGAAATGGAAATTGGTATTTTCTTCTCAGGATTGACTCGTTCGTTGGTTTCGAGCGATTATAATCTGCGTGTGATGGAATGTAAGACGGCTGCATGGAATATGCTTGCCTATACGGACCAACCTCTGAAGGTGTTTGACAAGACTTTCCTTCGCGATATACCTAAGGAAACATTTGAACGCACTCGCGACATGATGCCTAATCGTTTTGCTCGTCGTGCAGAGCATTTCTATTCGGAATATCGTCGTGTGCGTCAGGGTGTGATGGCATGGGAAAGTGGAAATTTGAATCTATTTGGTAAGTTGAGTTTTGATAGTTGCGAGAGTTCTATCCATAATTATGAATGTGGAAGTCCTGAGCTGATTTCCATTTATCAGATTATGCGTGGCTTGCCTGGCGTTTATGGTGGACGTTTCTCGGGTGCTGGTTTCAAGGGTGCTTGTATTGCGCTCATCAATCCTGCTTATAAGGAACAGATTCAAGAAGAACTTACTCGCCAGTATTTGGAGCAGTATCCTGAATATGAACAGACGTTTGGTGTGTATTTTGTGAAGCCAGACGATGGGGCGAGATTTGTTTTTTAAGGTCAAAGGTCAAAGGTCAAAGGTCAAAGGTCAAAGGTCTGGGGTCAAAGGTCTGGGGTCAAAGGTCTGGGGTCAAAGGTCTAAGGTCAAAGGTCTAAGGTCAAAGGTCTAAGGTCAAAGGTCTGGGGTCAAAGGTCAAAGGTCAAAGGTCTGGGGTCAAAGGTCAAAGGTCTGGGGTCAAAGGTCAAAGGTCTGGGGTCAAAGGTCTGGGGTCAAAGGTCTGGGGTCAAAGGTCAAAGTTTAAAGAATAAATCATTATGGACAGAAGTTTTGAGGGGCTTAGGGTTTGGCAGCAGTCACGTGTCTTTGTAAATCGTATCTATGATATTATGGACCAAGTGAAGGATTACGGATTCCGTGAACAAATTCAAAGAGCAGCTGTCAGCATTATGAACAACATTGCTGAAGGAGCTGAATCTGGTTCTGATGCCAAATTTAAGAACTTCCTGCAAATTTCAAGAGGTAGTTGTTCTGAAGTACGCTCTATGCTTTACCTTTGTCTTGACCGCAAAATGATAAACCAAGAAACATTTGATAACTTAAAGTTGGAAGCTATATCGATTTCTAGTCAGTTATTCCGTTTGATTGAATCTATATCTGGTAAAAATTAGCCTTAGACCTATTGCTTTTGACTTTAGACAAACAAAGTTTATGAAAAATATAGTGATTGCTGCTGGTTATGCTACACGATTGGGGGAGCTGACCAGAAATTTTCCGAAACCGCTGCTGAAGATAGGTGATAACACTATTTTGGGGCGTATGTTGGATGATATAGACACGATTCCTGAAGTGGATGAGCATGTGATAGTAACGAACCATAAATTTGCTCGTATTTTTGAGGATTGGGCAAAGGAAACACACTATCAGAAACCTATTCGTATTGTGGATGACGGTACTGAAACGAACGAGACTCGTTTGGGGGCTGTGAAGGATTTATTACTTGCTATTGATACGCTTGCAAAGGATAGTGAGGATGGTGTTTGCAAGGATGATTTGTTGGTGGTAGCAGCTGACAATATCCTTTTCTTCACGTTCCGTGACTTCATCCAATTTGCACAGGAGAAGGGAACAAGTTGTATCATGTGCCATGAGCAACCGTCCATTGAGAAGTTGCAACGTACGGGTGTTGTGGTTCTTGACGAGAACTATCGCGTATTGAATATGGAAGAGAAGCCACAAGAGCCTAAGAGCCATTGGGCTGTGCCTCCTTTCTATTTCTATCGAAAAGAAGATATTCCGATAATCATGACTTCCATAGAGAATGGATGCGGATACGATGCTCCTGGTAATTTGGCACATTTCATGGTGGAACACACCACGATGCATGCATGGCCAATGAATGCGGGACGCTTCGACATCGGAAGTCTTGATACATACAAGGAAGCACAGGAGAGGTTTGGCGGAAAATAATAAGAGGTGCTTATGCCTGTTCGAGCAGGGACATGTGCTCTACGAGCAGGGACAAATGCCGCAAGCGGCAAGGACAAATTCATATTATGGTTAATTATAATATTGATTTAACAGGAAAAACTGTACTCGTAACGGGTGCAGCGGGTTTCATTGGTAGTAATCTTGCCAAGAAACTGTTGAAAGAAGTGAAGGACATCTGCGTGGTTGGTATTGACAATATGAACGATTATTATGATGTGCGTATCAAGGAAGAACGTCTGAAGGAGTTGGAAGGCTTTGAGAACTTCATTATGGTGAAGGGAAACATTGCTGATAAGGCGTTGATTGACGACACTTTTGCTCGCTATCCGTTTCATGTGGTAGTGAACTTGGCTGCTCAGGCGGGAGTGCGCTATAGCATTACCAATCCGGGTGCTTATGTGGAAAGTAACCTCATTGGTTTCTATAACATCTTGGAGGCTTGTCGTCATTCAGAAAGTGTGGAGCATCTTGTCTATGCGTCTTCATCGAGTGTGTATGGCAGCAATAAGAAGGTGCCTTACAGTACAGATGACCAGGTGGATAATCCTGTGTCGCTTTATGCTGCTACGAAGAAGAGCAATGAATTGATGGCGCATGCTTATAGCAAACTTTATAATATCCCAAGTACGGGTTTGCGATTCTTCACTGTGTATGGTCCTGCGGGACGTCCCGATATGGCTTACTTCGGTTTTACCAATAAACTCAGAGCAGGTCAGAACATCCAGATTTTCAATTACGGACACTGTAAGCGTGACTTCACTTTCGTGGATGACATCGTGGAAGGTGTGGTACGCGTGATGCAGCATGCACCAGAGAAGAAGACGGGTGAGGATGGACTGCCAATTCCTCCATATAAGGTTTATAACATTGGAAATAACTCTCCTGAGAACCTTCTTGACTTTGTGACGATTCTACAGGAGGAATTGGTGCGTGCCAAGGTGCTCCCTGAGGACTACGACTTTGAGGCTCACAAAGAACTCGTTCCGATGCAGCCAGGCGATGTGCCTATCACATACGCTGACACTACTCCGTTGGAACAAGACTTCGGTTTCAAGCCTGCTACTCCTCTCCGTATGGGACTCAGAGCATTTGCTGAGTGGTATGCGAGGTATTATGGCACAAGCGCTGAATAGAAAAGAGGAGAAGGTCAACAAGTTTGCACAAATTCTCTCAAAAGAATTCATTGGGGCTTCGGCAAAACCAAAGCTCACGGTGGAAGAGGTGAGAGACAGTTAGTAAAAATCCCCAAGGTCATGTATGTGATCTTGGGGATTTTGATTATTGCTTTTCGAGAAGAAAACTCCCGATGGATTCGCCCTTTTCGGTTAATTTCGTGGCTTTGATGGAGAGAGGGTGGGGAAGTGTATGAATGAATGATTCTGCTTTTGCGAACAGGTCTTTATCATGCAAAGCCAAAGCTAAACGTAGGCGTTGTTCTGACTTGAAAATGCTCTCAGGCAGTTTCTCTACGAAATGCAAAGCCTTCTCTTTCCATTGTTTCATTTCTGTGGGGCGGTCGGTTGCTGCATAACCTATCACCAAACTCACATATACTGCAGCTTTCAAGAATTTGTCCTTTGCCACAAGTCCCGTCAGCCGGTTCAGTTGAATCTTCATCTTGACCAATGCTTCATCCTTATCAGGTGGATTACCATGAAGAAGGAGATATTTCTCGGACAGCTCATTCAAGGAATCCACATATTCATGCACTTCACGCTCAGTCAAGGTAGTTGCCACACTGTTTTCAGTACCATTTTTTGCTTCGGGTTGGTTGCGATGTTCCACTACCTCAATCAGTTTGGGCTCTATATTCACAGCAGCCACGGCAAGCATATCGGAAATTCTCACCACCAACTGCTTTTTCTTCATTCCCTTCACCTCGATTAACTCGCCTTCGCGCCCATCGAAGAGTCCGCCATGAATGCGGATTTTGTCACCTGGCACCAAACTGATTTCCTCGGGTTGCAAGAAGCGTATCTTGTCTTCGTCCTGTTGGCAAACAAAGATGAAATCTTCCATTTGCTTGTCGGGAACAATAAGTGGTTCTAAGGCTTGGAATGCTTGTCGTGCAGATAAGCCTTTTGTAGCTCCTGCATTTTGGACACTGGCATGCTCTCGTGCAAAATACACTTTGGCTCCCTCTTTTGCCCACATTTCCTTGATGAATTCGGATAAAACAGCGCGTCGCTCACGTACGAAGATGATGCCAGGAATGGCAGGTGTGTAGATACGTTCCACTTGTCCGTTGCGCTCTTTCTTCTCGTAACGCATCGGTACGAACGTCTCCATTCCGTCCATCTTCAGCAATTCTTCTATGGCGACAGAATTTTTCCTCGAATTCAGTACGTGCCAACGTTTAACTTCCGCTTTGTTTACCATATTTTTTGTTTTGAACGACAAAAGTAGGTAAAATTTAGCATTCTACCAAATTTTATGTTCCTTTGAGGACTATGAAAATGAAAACACATCTTAAGATTTTAAGTAAAAGTTTTGTTGATTCAATAAAAGGCAGTAAATTTGTATTTTCTAAATCAACCCGAAATAGTTTATAAAACCAATCAAATAATATCAGATTATATATGATGAAAATAGCAGTTGCAGGAACAGGTTATGTGGGACTTTCTATTGCTACCCTCTTGTCACAGCATAATGAGGTGATAGCTGTGGACATTGTTCCAGAGAAGGTAGATCTCATCAATCAACGTAAATCACCAATTATCGATAAAGAAATAGAAGAGTACCTTGCTACCAAGGACTTGAACCTCAAGGCTACGCTCAATGCAGAGGAAGCCTATAAGGATGCTGATTTCGTGGTGATAGCAGCCCCAACCAATTATGACTCCCAGAAGAACTATTTCGATACAAGTGCTGTTGAGACTGTCATCCAGTTGGTGATGCAATACAATCCCAATGCCATTATGGTGATTAAATCTACTATTCCTGTAGGATTCACCAAGAATGTACGTCAGAAATATAATAGTAAGAATATCCTCTTCTCGCCAGAGTTTTTGCGTGAGAGTCGGGCTCTCTACGATAATCTTTATCCGTCCCGTATCATCGTCGGTACTGATATGGACGACGAACGTCTCGTCAATGCTGCCAAAACTTTTGCGGGTTTATTGCAGGAAGGTGCCATCAAGGAGAATATCGACACGCTCTTTATGGGATTCACCGAGGCAGAGGCTGTGAAACTTTTTGCCAACACCTACCTTGCATTGCGTGTGAGTTTCTTCAACGAACTCGACACCTATGCTGAGATGAAAGGACTCGACACCAAGGCAATCATTGATGGTGTAGGTCTTGACCCTCGTATTGGTTCGCACTACAATAACCCGTCTTTTGGTTATGGAGGCTATTGTTTGCCAAAAGACACCAAGCAACTCCTTGCTAACTATTCCGATGTGCCAGAGAACCTTATCGAGGCTATCGTAGAAAGTAACCGCACCCGCAAGGATTTCATTGCTGACCGTGTGCTTCAAACTGCTGGTTATTATGACTATAGTAATCGTGGCAGATATAATGCAGCTGATGAAAAGACGTGTACTATCGGTGTCTATCGTCTTACGATGAAGAGTAATTCTGATAATTTCCGCCAGAGTTCTATTCAGGGTGTGATGAAGCGTATCAAGGCCAAGGGTGCTGAAGTCATCATCTACGAACCAAGTCTTCCTGATGGTTCAACCTTCTTTGGTAGTCGTGTCATCAACAAACTTGATGAATTCAAGGCAAAAAGTCAGGCTATCATTGCCAATCGTTACGATTCTGTTCTTGACGACGTGGAAGAGAAGGTTTATACACGAGATATTTTCAGAAGAGACTAAGAGAGGGCTTCGCCTGTTTCAAGGCGCAGAGCGCTGGTTTCAGGGCTTCGCCGGTTTCAAGTTTCATGCCGCAGAGCGGCGGTTTCAGGTTTCAGGGCGCAGAGCGCTGGTTTCAAGTTTCAGGGCACAGAGCGCTGGTTTCAGGGCTTCGCCGGTTTCTGGTTTCATGCCGCAAGCGGCGGTTTCAGGTTTCAGGGCGCAAGTGCTGGTTTCAGGTTTCAGGGCGCAAGTGCTGGTTTCAGGTTTCAGGGCTTCGCCTGTTTCAAGTTTTAACGGACAAACATTTAAAATTGAGTATATATGAAAGGAATTGTTCTTGCTGGTGGTAGCGGCACCCGTCTTTACCCTATCACAAAGGGAGTTAGTAAGCAACTAATCCCAATCTTTGACAAACCGATGGTTTACTACCCAATCTCTGTGTTGATGCTCGCTGGCATCCGAGACATCCTTATCATCTCCACGCCATACGACTTGCCTGGATTCAAGCGTTTGTTGGGCGATGGTAGTGATTATGGTGTTCATTTCGAGTATGCTGAACAACCATCTCCAGATGGATTGGCTCAGGCATTCATCATTGGTGAAAAGTTCATTGGTGACGATGATGTTTGTCTCGTGTTGGGCGACAACATCTTCCAAGGTCAAGGTTTCACGAAGATGCTTCAGGAATGTGTGCGCACTGCTGAGGTAGAGCGGAAGGCTACAGTGTTTGGCTATTGGGTGAACGACCCAGAGCGATACGGTGTGGCTGAGTTTGACGAGGAAGGTAACTGTCTCAGCATTGAGGAAAAACCTGCTCAGCCAAAGAGCAACTATGCCGTGGTGGGACTTTACTTCTATCCTAACAAGGTGGTTGAAGTGGCTAAAAACATCAAACCATCACCACGTGGAGAATTGGAAATCACCACCGTTAATCAGGTGTTCCTCAATGATAAGGAATTGAAGGTGCAGAAACTGAGTCGTGGTTTTGCATGGCTCGACACGGGTACACACGATTCGCTATCAGAGGCATCTACTTATATTGAGGTGCTGGAGAAACGTACAGGTCTGAAGATAGCTTGCCTTGAAGGTATTGCTTACCAGAATGGGTGGATCAGTACGGAGAAGCTCCGCGAAATCGCTCAACCTATGAAGAAGAACCAATATGGTCAGTATCTCCTTCAGTTGGCTGATACCAAGTACTTTGGAAGAGTGAAGGTATAGTGCCTTTAGCGGCAGATGATGCCCGTTGGGCAGACGAAAAGAGAGCATAGAGATGTCATCTAAAAGGAATCTCTATGCTCTCTTTTTATGTTAAAGAAATTAAAAATTGAGTTGTTGAAATAAACCTTTTTGAATTTGGCGTATCTATCACATTGTAGGGCGATAAAAAACACTACAAGACAGTTTCAAGTTTAAAAACTGAATGAAATAAAAACTTACAAAAAAACAATCATAACTATTTAAACCAAAAACCGAAATTATGAAAAAATCTATTTTGATCGCAATGTTGGCTGCTCTGATGAGTCAGAACATTTTTGCACAACAAAACCCTCAGGGTGTAAAGAAGCAGAAGCAAGACAAGCAGGAACGCGTGAATAAAGAAGGCAGACAGCGCTGGAGTGCTGACCAAATGGTGCAGATGCAGACTGCTCGACTCACAAACGAACTAATGCTTGACGATGCAAATGCCGCTAAGTTTAAGGACATCTACCAGTCGTATCAGAAAGATTTACAGACTGTTCGTCAGAAATACCACCCAAAGAGGGAACAGGCACAGAAGCCTGCAGAGGGTGAAAAACCTCAGATGAAAGAGCGCAAGCAAATCACCGATCAGGACATAGAAGAGCGCATCCTGAATCAGATGAAAGAGCAGAAGGAAATGCTAAGTGTGAAGGAAAGCTATTATGCAAAGTTCCGCAAGGTGCTTTCACCAAAGCAAATCCAAAAAGTATATGCTCAAGGTAACAGAGGAGGATTTGGCCAAAGAAACTTCGGTGGCAACCGCAGAATGCAGATAGGTCGCCGTGGTCCTCAAAACCGTCAGATGGGTGCAATGCCAGGCAAGCGTATGATGCGTCGCATCCATGGACCTCAAGGACAGTCTCAGCAGCGCCCTCAGGCACCTCAACCAATACAGGAGAGCTAAATCTCTTGAAACAGACGCTCAGCGTCCCTAAGTTTGAATTCATACTCTCTCATAAGATTTTATATTAGTTGATTATTTCTCAAAAGTTAGTTAAGGTTAATTGATTATTAATTTTAGGATTAAAGAATCAAAAAAGGCATCCGCTGTGAAGCAGATGCCTTTTTAAGTTTCAGGGCGCAGGGCGCTAGTTTCAGGTTTCAGGTTTCAAGTTTCAGGTTTCATGCCACAAGCGGCGGTTTCAAGTTTCAGGTTTCAAGACCAGAGGTCGATTTAGGTTTCAATGCTAACGCAAACGCCAAAAAATTGGGTAATTATTTTGTCTCTTTCCAAAAATCATTGTACATTTGTAAGAAATTGGAATACCATGAAAACGAAACTCAAAATAAACAGAGGCGTTCTCGTCTTACTAATGCTCCTTTTCGGTGGTAATGTATGGGCAAATCTCAATCTCAGATTCGGTCATACGTTCTCACATCTTTCATGCGTATTGCATCCTTTGAACGCTTCATCAGACGACTTCCCTCCTACATCAACTGATATAACGCCATCTGATTATACGTTCTATCAAGTAACTGATGCTTCTTCACTTTCAGATGGGGATCAAATTATCATCACAAACATTGCTAATGGGGTAGCGATGAGTACAACGCAAAACCAGAATAACCGTTCTCAGACACCCATCGAATTAAAGGATGGCATTATCACGAATATCAGTGATCAGGTGCAACTCATCTCCCTTGAACAAAACTCAGCCAGCACTTGGCTTCTCAATGTGGGCAATGGTTATCTCTACGCACCCTCTAATTCAGACAATATACTTCAGACAACCAATAAGAATGACAGTAAGAGATATGCGGAAATCATTCCTGCAAAATTAAAAGAAAATGCGCTTACTATCCATTTCACTGGAAGTAAGCGCAGCTATATAGGTTATAATGATCTTTGGGAGAATTTCTGTTGTTACTATAATGAAAACAACCAGAAATATATAGAAATCTTCAAGCGTCACACCACTGTCAGCGTGCAGGAAGGTATGAATAACCGTTTCTTTGCCACCTATGCTTCTTCAGACTTTAATCTTGATTTCTCACAAGTGGATGGACTGGATGCGTATATTGTTACCGACTTGGTTAGTGATGGAACACTTATGCTGCAGAAAGTGGAGAAGGTACCAGCGAATACAGCTGTTCTCGTTTGTGGAATGCAAGCTAAATCCTATCAGGTTCCAACTAGTGCTTCAGCTGCTTCAGTCTCTTCCAATCTTCTCAAAATAGCCACATCAGATACTTATGGTGATGGTTTCACCATCTTTGTTCTGTCATCAGTCAATGGTGTGATGGGCTTCTCAAGAGTGGAAACTGGTAAGGTGATTCCAGCAGGTCAAGTATATTTAGAACTTTCTAAAGGTATGCCATCAAAGCCATTCTATGATTTGACTACAAGCAATTTGAATGCTCTACCTACCATTATTGCTGATGAAATCACTCCTTCAACTCAAATCTATCATGTGAGTGGTCAACGCTTGAGGACAGCTCTTCAACATGGTATCTACATCATCAATGGAAGGAAAGTTTTTCTTGAGAAGTGAGGAATGAGTAGTGAGAAGTGAGGAGTGATTTACGGTATCAGGAGGCTCTTGATGGAATCACAAATAAACTTCACGTCTTCATCTGTGACACAAGGACCAGCAGGGAGACACATGCCTACCTTGAACAGTGCTTCACTGACTCCATTGATATAAGCCACACTCTTCTCTGATGTCTGACAAACCACCTCGCCATTTTGAAACTCTAAACTTGAAACCTGAAAGTTGTCAGTCTTATATACTGGCTGACAGTGCATTGGCTTCCAAAGTGGTCTCGATTCAACGCCAAGGGCATCGAGTCCCATGCGCATAGCTTCAACATTATCATTAGGTTGGCAGTCTGTCGTAGCTGAATCTGCAGCGTGTATCACACCCGCAGCACCACCCACGGCACCCTTCACCACCGTCTTATAGGCATTCTCCTGTCCCTTCACCTTTAACTGAGAATCCAGTATGATAGTGCACAACCAATAGTTCGAATCATATTCGCCACTTGCAGGTTGTGCATGTACTTCAATACCTTTAGTATCTTTGAAGTATTCTTCATAGAGTGCCTGCACATGACGATGATGCTTGATATGTTCATCCAACACCGTCATTTGTCCTCGACCAATACCTGCACAGATATTCGACATGCGGTAGTTATAACCAATTGCTTCGTGCTGGTAGTATGGATACGACTCACGTGCCTGAGTAGCATACCACATGATTTTCTGCCACGACTCATCGTCAGGACAGATGAGTGCACCACCGCCAGAAGTAGTAATCATCTTGTTACCATTGAAAGACAGCACACCATATCTGCCGAAAGTACCCAGTACCTGCCCTTGGAAACGTGAGCCAAATCCTTCGGCTGCATCCTCTATGACTGGGATGTCGTAACGGTCGGCGATTTCCATGATTTCATCAATCTTGTAAGGCATACCATACAGAGCCACAGGCACAATTGCCTTAGGAGTCTTTCCTGTCTTTGCAATACGGTCCTTGATGGCAATTTCGAGTAGGGTAGGGTCCATATTCCACGTGTCTTTCTCCGAATCCACAAACACTGGTTTTGCACCGAGATAGGTGATAGGGTGGGAGGACGCACAGAATGTGAACGACTGTACGATGACTTCGTCACCTGGACCAACGCCACAAGCAATCAAAGCCAAATGCACTGCTGCAGTACCCGAGCTCAATGCTACGACACGCTTCTTTTCAAGTGAGGAATGAGTAGTGAGAAGAGAGGCATTTTCCTGTTTGGATACACTTTCTTTACTCTTGACAAATTCCTCCAAATCCTTCTCGAATCCATTGACATTAGGACCGAGTGGCACCACCCAGTTTGTGTCAAATGCTTCCTGTATGTACTTCTGTTCAATCCCCTCCTCGCTCATATGAGCCAGACATAGATATATTCTTTTTGCCATATTATTTGTCATCAAATTAAATCGTTATTGTATGGGTCAACAAATTTTCACAAATATACCACAAATGTTTTTATTATCACAAAAAGCCAGTCAACAAATACTTTTTAGTCAACAAATTTTCACAAATAAACTCAAATCTTTTTTGTGTCTTTTTGTGTTAATTTGTTGATCTAAAATTTCTTATTATTGGAAGATAGACGTATTGATGATTCTTCGTCGATAAAGTTGTCTTTCTCCAAAGTTGATGAGCAACCCCAATTTAAATCCTGTTGCTTTTAGATAATTGATAACCTGAGAACGATGTTCTAGTGTTGTACTTTCCAATGCTTTCAGTTCGACAATTATATCCTGATAACAGACAAAATCAGCTCGAAAAGTATTATGCAGTTCAATATCCTTATATTTAACGATGATAGATTTTTCTTTTTCAAAAGGTATTCCTTGTCTTTCGAATTCAATTGCTAAAGCCTCCTGATAGATCGATTCGCTGAATCCAGGACCAAGAATCCTATGCACCTCCATAGCAGCACCCACAATGGCATAAGTCTCATCTGGGTATATACAATTAGCCAAATTCCTCTCTTCTTCAGGAGTCATCTTTAAAAATCTATTATTAGTCAACAAATTATCACAAATTATTCACGAATTCTCATCATTGTAAATGAATGCCTTAGAATATCTTTGTGCTAATATATTTATTTTGTGGTTTTTTGTGTTAATTTGTTGACTTTCACCAAAATAATTAGTTGACTAATCGAGAGATTCGTACACAGAGTTCTTGGACTTGTATTCTGGTACGATTTGCTTCATGATGCGTACGGTCTCCATGTCATCGTAATGATAGCTGGTTTTAACGAGCTTATCAATCTGCTTGGAAACGTCGTTGTAGTCATATTGCCGCACCTGGGCAATTTTGATTTTCTTATGGAAGGTAGGCTTGGTGATCTCCTCATCGTTTAGTACCTCCTCAAATAACTTCTCACCATCACGCAATCCTGTGTATTCAATTTTCACATTCTTTGCTCCCGATAGCTGAATCATCTTCTTCGCCAAATCTGCAATCTTCACCGGTTTCCCCATGTCGAACACGAATATTTCGCCACCCTTTCCCATCGTTCCAGCTTCCAGTACCAACTTACAAGCCTCAGGAATCAGCATGAAATAACGGATGATGTCGGGGTGTGTGACCGTGACAGGACCACCCTTGCGAATCTGCTCCTTGAAGAGTGGAATGACACTGCCGTTCGAACCCAGCACATTGCCGAAGCGGGTGGTAACGAACTGTGTCACAGGGTGTTGTAGTGAGGAATGAGTAGTGAGTAGTGAGTAGTTTTTCTGTCCGAATGGCAATTCCTCACTGCTCACTGCTCCTTTCTCACTGTTCAGGTACTTGTCCAGGGACTGTACATAAATCTCGCATATACGCTTGGAGCAACCCATCACGTTCGTTGGATTCACAGCCTTGTCTGTAGAGATCATGACAAACTTCTTCACCCCATACTTTACTGCTAAGTCCGCAATGATTCGTGTACCATCCACATTATTCTGCACAGCCTCGCTTGGATTATCCTCCATCATAGGTACGTGCTTATAGGCGGCTGCATGGAACACATAGTCGGGCTTGAACCGAGCAAATAGGCTCTCCATCCGCCTGTGCTTCGTGATACTGGTCACGATGATATATGCAGGAACATCTGGAAAGTCTCGCTTCATCATCAGGCGAATGTCATGTTGAGGAGTTTCTGCTTCGTCAATCAGCACCATCTGACTTGGTCCAAACGACGCAATCTGTCGCACCATTTCCGAACCGATGCTACCTGCTGACCCCGTCACCATGATACACTTACCCTTCAACATCTCTTCAATCTCTTGCATGTTCACCTCTATTTCGTCGCGAGGTAACAAGTCCTCAATTTGTACCTCTTGGAGTTCCGAGGAACTGAGGTCACTCTTGCCATCCCACAGGTGCGACATCTTCATGATGAAGACCTTGATCCCGTTGTCCAGCAAGGCGGTCTTGAATTCCTCGTTCTTGTTGAAATCGTCAATCTTGAGTGGAGACACCAGCAGTGCGTCAGCATGCTCCTTAAGCATGTTCTGAATGATGTTGGCATCGTTCTTGTAAACTCTGACTCCCTGCAATATATGTCCTGGCATGTCGTCACTGTCGCTGATGAATCCCCTTAATGTGAATCGAGCAGGGTCCTCCATACGTATTGCCTTCGCCAGCATCATACCGCCTGACTTACATCCATAAATGAACACCCCGTGGCTTGCTTTGTCCTCCCTCAGCCGGTCGTACATATACTTGATGAGGATTCGCACTGAGAACATGATGAAAGTCGCCATGAGCCACGCGAAGAGCAGTTCACGGAAGCGAATGACAGTCAGCCAGTTGTCCGTGTGTAGGAAAATTCGGAGCAACTCCACAACCACAATTCCAAACAAATTTGCCGCTGCAATACGGTACAAATCGGCAAAGCTGGAATAGCGCACAATTCCGCTGTAGGTGTGGAAGAGTCTGAAGCCGATGATGTATGGGATGAGATAGATGAATAGCGTTGGCAAGAGTTGCCGAAATACGAGGGATGTGGCAAATCCTCCATGTATCAAGGTGTAAACAACCAAATTGGATAGAATGATGACTAAGCAGTCGAACATAAAGACTATCCAATACGGCATGGCATCCCTTGTGAAATACCAATTTGCAAGTTTTGTGAGTATATGGTTCATTTTAAAGTTTTTTAGTTCTATTCTTCTTAGATGATTTGTCTCCAGGAAATGTACTAAATGTACAAATTAATGAATATAAAAACTAATTATTCATACCAAGAATGAAAATTATCAAGTGTGATTCTTCTACATCCATTCTTAAAATTCGCAACATCAAAATTGATAAGTAATCCAACGTTTTTACTAAAGGTAGTTTCTATAAATTATGTCGGATTGATTTTTGAATTGATTTGATTGGATTTTTGTCAGTTTTTGAGGGCGCATAGCGAGCTATGTAACCGAGA